>ENA-ORXT01000305-ORXT01000305.1-marine-metagenome-genome-assembly--contig:-NODE-305-length-82101-cov-6.112089_pt1 | contig 82101 bp, 56 predicted proteins | sample MGYA00237868_ERZ511482 | MGnify/ENA metagenome assembly ERZ511482 | reverse complement strand
AAATCTCCCATTGCAGAATCTTCTAAATAAACTGGCTCTCCCCCCATTTTGAGCATTTAAATAAATGGTGCTGGATGCTATCAAAAAGATTATGTAAAGAGGCTTGGTCATTTGAATATTTTTCTTTTTAAGTTAGGGAAATAACCATTGCTATATCCGGACTGACCCATCCTTAACATTTACTTTAATGAAACCTCCTAAGTAGAATTTCACAGTTTTTGATTTATTAGGTAGTCATCAATATGAAAATGTCGGCTTAGATATTGGTCAGATCAGCAGCAGTCTCTCCAGCAAGCGAGGGCACGTCTATCTTACCCGAAAGTATTTGCTTGGCAAAATGTAAATTCAACTTAAACAGTTGATTCAATTCGATATTAAACAAAACGTTTTCACCTGCAGAAGATATAATTTTAATGTATCCCAGAGACACCGTCCAAGCATGTAACGTGTAAAGCATAGGATCAATTTTTGAAGCAATACTCCCATCGGCTTGGCCTCTTTTCACTTCTTGTGCCAGCAGCTTGTAGGGAGCATTTTGAATTTCCTTAATCTTTCCATAAAAATGACTTTCCAAAACTGCTTCCGTCAGCTTGGCTTTATCTGTTCCTTTGGCACTCGATCGATTCATTTCAAAATAATCCAACATGGCTTCAGAATACAGATAGTTGGTCGATGAAAAGTCCATAAAATATTCATGCATTTCCAATACTGAATTTATCCCATCGTCTGAGCTTCTTTGCTTAATAATTTCGTTAAAACCTTCAATTAATCTAACCAAAGCACGATAAGTAATGGCAAGAAATAGGTTTTCTTTGCTTTGAAAATAGGAATAGAGGGTTACTTTGGTGATTTCAGCTGCTGCTGCAATGTCCTCCATTTTAGCATTCTTGAAACCCACTGCTTCAAAGATATTTTCCGCCGCATCAATTATTCCTGCCTCTTTTTCTAGGCGCTTTTCCAATCTCATGGTGCAAAGTTACAATTTATTCGGCGGTGAAAATGTAAATTAGCCTCATGAAAAATGCCTTATTGCTCGCAGCATTAGTAGAAATCATTGGTGGAATCGTCCTATTCTTGTACCCTTCCTTCTTTTATTATGGGGGTTCAGAAATCCCAAGTAGTCTGCCGATTCTTAAATTATATGGAATCTTGGCGGCATGTTTTGGGCTTGTTCTCCTTATCATTACTCGGGAGGTTGATAAATCAAGCAATCTATTCATCAAAACCTACCTGATAGCCATGGGATTAAATATGGCCCTTAGCTTTTTTACCTACGGGATGTATCAAGTTGGACAAATTCCTTTTATTGGAGCAACTTTTACACACCTTAGTCTGTTCATATTTTTGATAATAGCCTATTTTCTATTTAGATTTGATAAGCAATAAATTGTATGCCTAGATATTTTCTATTTCTCGTTTGCGGATTACTATTTTTCACTTGGTCTTGTAGCTCAGATGATGAAGAAGGACCAATAGATCCTGACCTTCTGCCATATGTAGAAAGTTTTGTTTTTGAAGCAAATCAAAGAGGTGTCAATCTAAGCATAGATTCCCTGGGCATTGATATCACCTTCCAGAATATAGGCGACCCATCCGTGCTCGGACTTTGCAATAGGGATCCAGATGGGAATGGTCTTGCCATAGATATAGATCCAGTTTACTGGAAACTAGCAGAAGAGTTGCGTAAAGAATATGTTATGTATCATGAACTGGGTCATTGTGTATTGAATCGTGACCATACAACAGCATCGGATGGCTCTGGTACCTGTTTAAGCATTATGGAGCCAGGTTCTGGTGAACTCTGCCAAAGCAATTATAATGAGTTTACAAGAGAGGAACTTCTAGACGAATTGTTTAAATAATCAATGCTGTCGATTCAGCAAATTTTCTGCAAATTCTGATAATACTTTTTTATCCTCTTCTGGTCTTCCAATCATTTGAAGGTGTGAGAGACCTAGTTGCTGATAGTTTTCCTTAAGCTCCTGTGCATAAACCTTCACATGACAATCATTAAACAATGCCATCGTTTCCTTGATCAATTTAGAACCTTCAACTTCCACTTGATCAGAAAATAAAAATTGAAGTCTTTGGGCCTGCGTCTCAGATAATAATTCCAATGATTTTAGATAGAGGTAGGTTTTCTTTTTTTGCAAAATGTCTCCTGCTTTTTTCTTGCCGGAGGCTACGGTATCCGCAAAAACATCTAATATATCATCCTGGACCTGAAAGGCAATCCCAATATTTTTACCAAAATTATACAGATGTCCTTGATCCTTTTCATCCGCTCCCGCCACAATTCCTCCAAACTGTAATGAGGCACCTAGAAGAACCGCAGTTTTGTAAGTAATCATTTGAAGATAATCATCAATGACTACATCTTTCCTCGTTTCAAAATCAACATCCCACTGCTGACCCTCGCAGATTTGAATGGCTGTCTGATTGAATAAAGTAAAAAGTTTGGTTAGTTTTTGAGGTTCGTATGCTTCGATGAATCTATAGGCATAGATCAACATGACATCGCCAGAAAGGATGGCTGTATTTACATCATATTTCGTATGAACTGTTGCAGATCCTCTTCGCAGATCGGCGTCATCCATTATATCATCATGCATCAAAGAAAAATTGTGAAAAAATTCCACAGCATGGGACATATTCATGGCATCTTCAAGATTACCGGAAAACATATCGGCTCCAGCTAGAACCATCACAGGACGGATGCGTTTGCCGCCTAAAGCTAGAAGATATTGTACTGGTTCGTAAAGGTTTCCTGGCACCTCAGGATAGTTCAATTGACTCAAGGAATCAAGATATTTTTTCTGTAGGTCAGAAATGCTTTTTGGCATAAGGTTGATTATCTTGCCTCAAAGATATTTTTATCAATGAAATATAATAAACAGAGTTGGAAATTGATTTTTATTTATTTCCTTTTTACGGGTTGCATGACACCTGAGGATTCCTTGGATTTATTAATTACGAATGCAGAAATTTATCCTGTAAGTTCTAAACAGGTAGCATATAATGCCATCGGTGTGAAAGATGGTAAAATTATAGCTCTAGGAAATGAAGAGGATTTAAAATCCGCTTACGCAAATGTAGTCGAAGAATTAGATGTAAAAGGTAAATTCCTAATGCCAGGCTTTATTGAAGGCCATGGCCATTATTCAGGCTTAGGAAAGAGCGTTCAGAATTTAAACTTTCTCAGAGATACTTCGTGGCAACAAATCACGGCCAAGGTAGAATCCAAAGTAAAGGATCTCGAACCTGGGACTTGGATTTATGGTCGAGGCTGGCATCAAGAAAAATTCACGGTAGCACCTGATGAGAGTGTAGAAAAATACCCGACGCACCACAGCATCAGTGAAATAGCCCCAGACAACCCTGTGATCTTGGTGCACGCGAGTGGACATTCGCTTTTCGCCAATGCAAAAGCAATGGAGCTGGCTGGCATAAATTTAGAAACCCCAGACCCTTCTGGAGGAAAAATTATAAGAGATCGGGATAAGAATGCCATTGGAGTTTTTGAAGAAAGAGCCATGACTGCCATCAAGAACAATTACCAAGAATATCTGGACCAAATGCCAGAAGAAGAAAGAAAAGCGATTTGGAAAGATGCCATCAAGCTGGCAGAAAATGATGCCTTATCTAAAGGCATCACCTCTTTCCAAGATGCAGGCTCTAAATTCTACGAATTGGATTGGTTTGAAGAAATGGCGAAGGGCGGAGAATTGGACATTCGACTCTGGGTAATGGCTAGACACAGCGCTGAAGAATTGAGTGGCAAGATCAGCGATTATAGAATGTTAAACGTTGGGGATGGATTCTATACCTGCAGAGCATTGAAGTCAGAGCTCGATGGAGCACTCGGCGCTCATGGTGCTTGGTTACTTGAAGAATACGCTGATAAAGAAGGATTTTATGGTCAGAATACCACTGAGGTTTCGGAAGTAGAAAAAATCGCCAAGATCGCGTATGACAACAATATGCAATTATGCGTTCACGCCATTGGCGATAAGGCCAATCGAAAGACCTTAGATATTTTTGAAGAATATAAATTGAGAGATACCAGTCAAGATTTAAGATGGCGGGTGGAACACGCACAACACCTACACCCTGATGATATCCCTAGATTTAAAACCATCGGTGCCATCGCATCCATGCAGGGTGTACATTGTACTTCTGATGCGCCATTTGTGGAAACGAGATTAGGGCATGAGAGATCGGAAGAAGGAGCCTATGCTTGGAGATCCTTGCTAGATGCAGGAGCGGTTGTCGTTAATGGAACAGATGCGCCAGTAGAGGATGTTGATCCCATGGCTAGTATTTATGCAAGTGTCACCCGTAAAAGGACCCACCCAGAAATGGAGTTCATTCCAGAGCAAAGAATGACGAGAGAGGAGGCGCTTTACTCCTACACCATGGCTCCGGCCTTTGCAGGTTTTGAAGAAAATTTGAAGGGGTCTATTGATGTAGGGAAATATGCTGACTTTGTCATCCTAGATAAAAATTTATTGACCTGTGATTCAGAAGAATTGTTGGATGCCGACATTCTTTATACGATTGTCGGTGGTGATGTGAAGTTTAAAAAATAATAAGGTGAAAATATTTCACTCCGCTGGAGCGATTGATGTTTCGTCATAACGTGGCTATTCATATTTCACTCCGCTGGAGCGATTGATTTTTTGCCATGATATGGCTATTCATATTTCACTCCGCTGGAGCGATTGATTTTTTGCTATGATAGGGTTATTGATATTTCACCACGCTGTGGTGATTAATGTTTCGTTTTAACGTGGTTATTGATATTTCACCACGCTGTGGTGATTGATTTTTAGTCATAACGTGGTTATTCATATTTCACTCCGCTGGAGCGATTGATTTTTCGCCATGATATGGCTATTCATATTTCACCACGCTGTGGTGATTGATGTTTCGTCATAACGTGGTTATTGATATTTCACCACGCTGGAGCGATTGATTTTTCGCCATGATATGGCTATTGATATTTCACTCCGCTGGAGCGATTGATTTTTCGCAATAACGTGGCTATTCATATTTCACCACGCTGGAGCGATTAATGTTTCGCCATGATATGGCTATTGATATTTCACCACGCTGTGGCGATTGATGTTTCGTCATAACGTGGCTATTGATATTTCACTCCGCTGGAGCGATTGATTTTTTGCCATGATATGGCTATTGATATTTCACTCCGCTGTGGCGATTGAGGTTTTGCCATAACGTGGCTATTAATATTTCACTCCGCTGGAGCGATTGATTTTTTGCCATGATATGGCTATTCATATTTCACTCCGCTGTGGTGATTGATGTTTCGTCATAACGTGGTTATGCATATTCACTCCGTCGGAGCATTCGATGTTTTACTTCATTGAAGCAATTGATAAGTTGCTATAAGAAAAGCACTGAAGGAGCAATATATTTGTATGAAAAAAGTATACTTCCAAGGGTTAAATGAAATTAGAGCCATCGCTGCTCTATTGGTTGTTTTCCATCACACCGAACAATACAAAAGCCTGCATGGATATACCTCCCTTTATGACACCTTTCTTTACGACCACATTGACCGCCTAGGCAACGATGCTGTTTACATCTTTTTTGTACTTAGTGGGTTTCTTATTACCTTTCTGCTATTACAAGAAAGAGCATATTTCGATGAAATCAACCTGAAGAAATTTTACCTCAGAAGAGTCTTTCGAATCCTTCCACTTTATTATCTCATACTTTTCCTTTCGTTTTGTATCCTTCCGTTTCTAGCTAATAACTTCGACTGTTTTCAACAGGAACATTACTACTACAATCAAATTGTTGAATTCCAAAAAGATCCATATCCCACTCTATTGCTTTTTATATTGCTTTTACCCAATGTAGCTTATTTAAAATTTCCAGCCGTTGTAGGAGCTGTTCAGGCCTGGTCCATAGGTGTGGAAGAACAATTTTATTTAATATGGCCCATAGCCATGAATAAGCTGCGAACTAAATTACCTTTCTTGCTATTTATCGGATTTATTGCAATCACTCCTGTTATTCCAGCCCTTCTAAATCAATTCTCGACAAAGCTAGCAACCAACTGCTACACCCTTTTAAAATACTTCCCAATATCATACATGGCTTATGGAGCCTTAGGCGCTTTCTTGCTATACTACTACGAGACTACTATCCTTAAAATTTGTTGTAACCCTATTTTGTTTGTGGCAAATACACTTTTTTTCATCTACCTACTATTCATGGATATAAGTTTTGAGTATCGAAATGAATTATTAAGTTTAGTGATCATGTTCGAAATTCTTTTCATTATTCAAGAAAATTTCACCTTCAATCTTAGAAGTAAAATTTTAAATAAATTGGGTCGAATATCCTATGGAATCTACATGTATCATACCTCCATTATTTTTATAATTTACGCTACTTTACAGCATGGTTTAATTTCCCTCAACCTTAGTCAAAACCCAGTCCTAGCACAATTTATAATTCTGGGAGTTACTGTTTTTGTCAGCTACCTTTCTTATGATTATTTCGAACACAGATTTGTACGATTTAAAAATGAAAGATTTAATGTTTTTAAAAGCAATAAGTAAGTACTATCTAAAAACTGTCTTATCCAAGATATCACCACTACATTTAATCACCTTTCATTTGCATCAAAAGTGGAAATCTCATAAATTTGAAGTTCATTTTTACAAACAATAAATAGATTAAGATGCAAAAGATATTGATGTTGTTGGCTCTGAGTTTTCTCACATTCAGCTGCAGTGATAATGATGGAGATGAACACAATCATGAAGAAGAAACTACTTATACCGTAGCCATTATGTCACCTGCAGCTGTTGAACAGGCAGCGGGAGAATCCGTACACATTCATGTTAATTTTGATGAAATAAATGAAGGTACCATTCACCACATTAATGTAAAAATTACCAATGAAACTACAGGTGAGGTAATTTATGACAAACCAGAGATCGCCCACATTCATGAATCATCTGGCCATTATGAATGGCATGACGATTTTATTTTAGATGTTGATAAAGACTCGAATTTGCTGCTATCAGCCAAGGTTTGGGGACATGAGGCAGGAGTCGCGGAAGTGATTGAGGACATTTCATTTGATGTCAAATAAGAAAATAACTTCAAGAATTACGAATTAAAGCTTTTTATATATAGATTTATTCTATATATGATGAGCTTTAATATTTTTCCCCTATTGGTATTCCTTGTAATCATCGGAGCAAGCTGTAATACAGCCTCCGCACCGACTACTCCTATATCGAAAATAAAGATCATTGCTCAGACGACCATTCATGAGAATGGGAATACGGCCACACTCACTCATTTTAGAAGTGGCAAGAGAGACAGTGTGTATCGCGAGTGGTTTCCCAATGGAAAATTACAGGTAGAAAGGTATTATAATATGGGCGAAATGGAAAGAGAAAAATTATTTTCCATTGAAGGTAAAGTCTTACAAAACATTACCATAAAAGATGGTCGAAAGTATGGTCTTTTATTTTCTTCTTTTTGCATGAACGGTGTTGTAAAAAACCCAGAATTGGACACTATAATTTTTGAATCAAAAAACTAGGAATGAAAAAGAAAATCAGCTATTTTTTCATTCTTATGCTTATAGCCTGCTCGGAGGCAAATGTATCTACACTTCCATTCTACAATTCCATAGATTACACCCCTGAGTGGATACCAAGCAACACCCCTGCTTACAAACAAATACACACCATAGCTCCTTTTTCATTTACTGACCATAAAGGAAAAATTCTAGATCAAAATTTCATGGATGGGAAAGTATATGTCTGCAATTTTTTCTTTACTAGTTGCCCCAGCATCTGCCCCAAACTTACTCGTGCCATGGAAGGCTTGCAAAATCAATTCAGCGACCGCAAAGATTTTCTTCTAGTCTCACACACGGTAATGCCTTGGCGTGACTCTGTAGATGTTCTCGATCTCTACGCTGAAAATATGGAGGTGAATTATGATCGCTGGAAATTGGTCACAGGTCCAGAAGAAGAAATCTATGAGCTCGCACGCAAGTCATACTTTGCCGATGAGCAATTTGGATTCACACAAGATGAATCTGAATTTTTGCATACGGATAAATTTATTCTTATTGATAGACATCGACGGATTAGGGGTATTTACACTGGCCTCATACAGGAAGATCTCGATCGCTTAGCGGAAGATATAGATGTACTACTAAAAAGTGGAGAATAAAAAAACTTGATTCTGCAAATGCAAAATCAAGTCTTCTATTTAAATGGATAATACTTTGAAAATTATATCATCAGTCAATCTTGACCGGATCAAAATCTTTAAAGATTTTCAATTCTAAGGCCTCATACATTCTGCGAAAGACGAGCCAATCATCTTTAAAAAACTCATTTCCACCTTCAATAACGCCTTTTGCCATTTCTGTAACTTGGTCGATTTTAACTTGACCATTTGGAGATGGTGGACCTTCGGTTGCTCGGAGGTAGGCTCTTGTGCGCCATAAATTAGAATTGATGGTTTTAGGATTTCGCTGAATTCCTTTCAGACCTGTTGGGTCCATGTATAAATTCATTAAGGAATCGATCTCAACATACATACTTTTGATTGTATCCTGCAAATCTACAACTGTTGAGTCCTCTTGTGTTGCCAAGATTTCCTCAACCAAACCCATGGTTTTTTTAGCTGCCTTTAATTGCTCATAGGCCTCCGCTGTTTTGTCAATGATTTCATTAAATGACTGGGTTGCAGCAATTCCTTCTTTAAGCGCTCTTTCAGACATCGGCATCCTTGGATCTCTCAATAATTCAATCGTGCATGAATCTTTCAGTTTGCCACTTTCAACCACCACTTTATACACTCCCGGTGGAGCTGGCACACCTCCCGGTTGATTGTCTTCTTTTCTTTCTCCTCTTACTGGAGCACTTACACCGTCTTGATCTAGTCCCCAGACCACGGTATTCAACCCTTCTTTTAGTTTTGTATCAAACTGTCTTATGGTATCTCCTACTGCATTGATCACGATGACTTGTGTCTTTGATTTTTTATCCTCTTTCTTTTCATCCTTCTTGTCTTGCATTTCGTCTTTAGCTATGGATTCTTCTTTAACCTGCCCCTTATCCTTCGGTTTCTTTTTTGCCTTAGATTTTTTTGACTTCATGTCTTTATCAACCGTAGATTTAGAATCCTCATCTTTAGAAGGCTTAGAGTCTTTCTCTTTCGGCATCTTCCAATATCTCATGCGTCCGCCCATACGTTTATCCTCGCCTTGAAAAGTGGCTTGCGCATAAAATCTGACGCCCTTGTATGATTTTCTATAGGCACGATATGCTTTGGACGGAGCCCAAAGTTTAAAATCAGTTTTAGCAAGATTCATTTTTGTCATATCCCTCAATGGACTCATATCATCTAGTACCCAAAAAGCCCTACCAAAGGTTCCCAAGACTAGATCATCAAAATTACCTTGTATTTTCATATCGCGAATCTGAACATTCGGAAGATCATCTCCCCATTTGTTCCATTTTCCTCCCTTGTCAAAGCTTACATAGAGCCCACCATCAGTCCCTAGGAAAAGTAGGTCTTCTTCTATCGGATCCTGAACAACAGAACACACAAAATCTTTGACCTGAGCGTCATTCACAATTCTTTTAAAAGTTGCACCATAATCTTGCGTGTGATATAAATAAGCGCCCCAATCATTCTGTCTATAATTGTTCACAACAATGAAAGCCTCTCCCTTATTAATCTTTGACAATTCAATCTGAGGGATCCAAGCATTTTTAGGAACGCCCGGCAATCGACTCCCAATATCCGTCCAACTATCTCCTCCATTTTTGCTTATGTGCAATCTTCCATCATCAGTACCAACCCAAATCACTCCGCGCTCATGTGGCGACGGAGCTACGGCCAAAATAGTACAATGGTTTTCTGCATTGGTCGCATCAATTGTTAATCCACCAGAAACATCTTGATGCAACTTATCTGGATTATTCGTTGTCAAATCTCCTGAAATGGTTGTCCACGATCTACCTTGGTCAGGACTGTAATGCACATACTGGCTGCAATAGTATAATCCATCTTTTTTAAAAGGATCTAATGCTAATGCTGCATTCCAATTAAATCGCTGATTCAAACTATCGGCAATATTGGGCTTGATAAATTCTGTGTGGCCCGTGAGACGATCGTACTTCCCCATGTTTCCACCCTGAGACATGGCATAACCATATCTGCTATCTCCAGGCAATGGAGCTACATCAAAGCCATCTCCAAAATATAATTCCTGCCAATCTGCTTCTGCAATCCCTCCACTCTTCAATGCGAAACCTGGACCTACCCAACTTCCATTATCCTGCATTCCGCCATACACATTGTATGGAAAATCATCATCCACATCCACATGGTAAAATTGTCCGACCGGAAGATTATGAACAAACCGCCAATTCTTTCCGCCGTCCCTTGATATATTTAATCCACCATCATTCCCATTAATCATAAAGAATGGATTATTGGGATCTATCCAAAAGGCATGGTGATCCGGATGAACACTATTGCCATAATCCATGATTGTCTTAAAGGTTTTACCTCCATCTTCACTCTTGGAAACATAGGACCATAAATTGAAGATTCGATTTTCATTGGAAGGATCTACATAGATTTCAGAATAATAAAAAGGTCGATTACCGATATTTTTTTTCGAAACCAAGGTCCAATTATCACCACCGTCCACTGATTTAAATAATCCATTTTCTTTGGCTTCTATCAATGCATAAACCAAATCAGGGTTGCTAGGAGCTATGGCTAGGCCAATTCTCCCCAGATCCCCCTTTGGCATTCCTTCTTCAGTCGTCAATCGCTTCCAATTTTCTCCACCATCATAAGTGGTATAAAGACCACTACCCTCACCTCCTGAATTAAAATCCCATGGCGTCCGACCAAACTCCCACATTGCTGCAATGATCTTATTGGGATTGGTAGGATCTTGAACCATATCTGCTACGCCCGTCTGGTCATTTACATACAGAATATTCTCCCAGCTCTTACCTCCATCCTTTGTTTTAAAAACTCCACGATCTTTGGATGGACCCCAAGCTGAACCCATCGCCCCGACGTAAACTTCATCAGAGTTGGACTCATTAATGATGATTCTATGAATGAGTCTGGTATTTTCGAGTCCAAAAAAAGTCCAGGTCTTTCCTGCATCAATAGACTTAAATAAGCCTTTGCCACTATTGTGCGAATTTCTTGGATTCCCTTCTCCTGTTCCCACCCAGATTTCGGCAGGATTCTTCTGGTTTATTTTAATGGCTCCAATGGATAATGAGGCTTGATCATCAAAAATGGGATCCCATGTGGTGCCTCCATTGATCGATTTCCAAACACCACCTGAGGCAGAGCCTACATAGATAATATTTGAATTACTTTCTACCGCATCAATGGCGGTTATTCTACCACTCATTCCCGCTGGTCCTATGGCTCGGAATTCAAGGGCATTGAATTGATCCATATCCACTTGTGCGGATAAATAAAAGGATGTAAATATGCCTAGAAGTAGGAAACACGTCTTTATTATATTCATATCAATAAGGTAAATTTATCGGTGTTCTCAAGATAATGAAATCTTTGAGGTCTCAAACATTAACGCAGCTCCATGAATGATTTATAGCAAGAAACTATATACAATTGTTTGATTATTTATAGACAGTATTGAAATATAACTGTTCCAAATATTACAATTTACTTATAATTTGGAACAGCTATAATTATTTAATCAAAACACCCTAAATATTATAACTGTACCATAATTATGAATATTCACTATATATGGAACAGCTATGATTATATGTCATGGGAAAAAAGATAATCGGAAGACAACGAGAAAAAGAGATTTTAAGCAATGCACTCCTTTTTTCTAGATCAGAGCTCATTGCCATCTACGGAAGAAGAAGAATTGGGAAAACTTTTTTGATTAGAGAGTTTTATAAAGAAGAAATGATCTTTAGCGTCACCGGTTACAGTGTTGGAACTAGGCCTGTACAAATAAAGAATTTCATGACCAAACTAATTGAAGTCACGGACGCATTCACAGAAAAAAAACCGCTCGACTGGATGGATGGTTTTGGCTTGCTAAAAAAGTACGTTCAAGGACTCCGAAAAAGCAAGCGAAAGAAAGTCATTTTCATTGATGAATTTCCTTGGATTGCAACCAATAAATCAGGATTTCTATCAGCCTTTGAAAACTTTTGGAATGACTTCTGTGCCGGAAGAACAGATTTAGTTGTTGTAGTCTGTGGATCAGCTGCCTCTTATATGGTGAAAAAACTAATTAAAAACCATAAGGGACTCAGTAAAAGAATAACCCAAAAATTAAATCTTAAGCCCTTTAGTTTAGCCGAAGTAAAAGACTTTTTCGAGCATAAAAACAATCCCATATTAGAATATGAATTACTAAAGATTTATATGGCTTTGGGTGGTATACCCGAATATCTGGAACAAGTGCAAAAAGGAGAATCAGCGGTAAGTACCATCGATCGATTGTGCTTTCAAGCTGGTGCTTATTTGGAAAATGAGTTCGATGAAGTTTTTGAATCCCTTTTCGAAACATCCTCTTTTCACAAAAAAATTATAAAGGTTTTAGCTAAAGGCAAAAAGAAGGGACTGACACGAAACAGTTTATTGAAAAAGTGTGGGGTGGATTCCAGTGGTCGATTTTCACAATCTTTAGCAGAATTGGAGATCTCCGGTTTTGTCTTAAAATATGAGGCCTTCCACGGAAAATCAAAAGAAACCCTTTATCGAATCTATGACGAGTTTTGTTTATTTTATTTGCAGTTTATCAAACCATTTAAAGGTAATAGTTGGCAACAGTTATATCAAAAGCCTGAGTATATCATTTGGTGTGGTTTTGCCTTTGAGACCATTTGCTTAAAGCATAGTACAGAAATTAAAAGAGCGTTAAAAGTTGAAGGGATTGCCTCAGAAAATTATACGTGGAGCAATTCCAATGCACAGGTAGATTTAGTTATTGATAGAGCCGATAACTGGATCAATCTGTGTGAATTGAAATTCTACAATGATACATTTACCATTGATGCGTCCTATATGAAAAGGCTCGAAAAGAAAAAACGAGCATTCAGAGAAGACAAGGCAAAAAGAAAGGGCTTATATTTAACAATGCTCACAACGCATGGTGTAAAGTCTAATAAATATAGTTCCGCCATCGTAGACCATGACTTGACAATGGATTGTTTGTTTGGGTAGTAAAATTGCGCAAAACTATCCTATCCGTTGAGCCATCAATTACTCTGTTAAAGCGTAATAAAATACATGCCCATATACATACTTCCCCACATATTCCTGCTGAAATGATGGCTATGAATTCTAATGCATAGACATCTTTCATGTCCACCCTAACAGTCATCGGAAGATATATGAAATTACCTAGAAGCAGTTGTAGGGTCTTTTTATTATTCATATCAATAAGGAATACAAGGGGATAAACCAACACCTTTTGGCAATTAGTGACTTTATAGACACATTTTGAGCACACCATGCCAATAGTTAATACTGTATTTATTATATTAGGCTAAGGATTTCTGCATGTTCAACACCAAACACATCATTTTATTTGGACTGTTTTTATTACAGCCATACATTTCTCACACTCAATGCGATGTTGAGGTCAGTGTTCCGATGAACATTGTAATTTGTGAACCAGGAAATGTCGATTTAATTGGAATGATTTCTGGTTCGGAATCCTGTTTCAATTGGACTTCAGATCAAGGATATTTTGAAGATTCTGATACGGATCCTAACGTCTTTGTAGACGTAGAAACTAATTTCATTTTTACTGCCTTTGGATCAATTCCTGGACCAAACTTAATTATTAACGGTGATTTTGAAGGAGGAGATTCGGGATTCTCAACAGACTACTATTCTGGAATGTCAGGTTGTACGCCTAACTGTTGCGGATTCCTAGAATGCGAAGGCGCCTATGATGTGATGGCAAATCCGAACGATGGCCATACTAACTTTGATCCGTGCGCTCCATGTGAAGGTGGCTTACAGATGGTCGTCAACGGAGCACCAAGCTTCCAACAGATATGGTGTCAGGATGTAGATGTGGAAATAAATAAAAAATACCTCTTTAGCATACTAGCACAATCTGTTAATCCGGGTTCGCCCGCCCAATTACAATTCTCAATTGATGGCAACGATATAGGGAATGGACTATCGCTAAGTAGTTCAACCTGTAGCTGCGAATCGATAGAAGAATACTGGGTTTCTGACCAAACAGGTTCTGTCGAAATATGCGTATTAAACGGAAACACCGCTGCTGGTGGTAATGATTTTGCCATAGATGATATTCGATTCCAAGAGCTTTGCTCAGATACCGCACATATAAATGTAAAAGTTGGAGACCTTGAAATAGATCCTGCCTTTCCTCTTGAATTAACCTGCATACAAACAGAAGTTCTTTTAGATGCAGGGCAGACAGGTTCATTTGCACCTTTTGATTTTATATGGGTAAGCGCAGATGGTTGGACCATTGATGATGTAGGAGATGGTCAAGCGTATGTTTATAGTCCTGGTGATTATTCAGTCGTTGTGACGGATGCATTCGGTTGCAGTTTAGAAGCGTTTTTTGAAGTTAACGTGGATATGAATCCTCCAATGGTAGATCTCTTCCCTCCCAACCCGATAATAGAGTGTGGAGATAATTTTGTAGAAGTATACAATGATGATCATGATCCAGATTATTCTTATGATTGGGAATTCGATGGTATTAATTATGGTCAACTCACCTTTCTCCAAGCGGACGCTCCTGGGCTATATTCAGTAACTGTCACCGATGACTTTACGGGCTGTACCGCAATTTCAGAAATTTATATTGATCTAGACGCCGATGCACCCACGGTAACCATTGACTTCACCAATGACATCGGATGTGGAGATCCTACGAGTACACTTTCATTTAATTCACCAGATAACATAACCGATTTCAATTGGTTTGACTTTAATGATCAACCCCTCAACTCAAACACTCCTACGGTCAGTGAAGGTGGCTTCTATTACATTACCGTCACTTCAATAAACGGTTGTACGGGAGAAGCTTTTACAACGATACCTGAATCTGATTTCGATCCACAATACACGATAACTGATCCAGAAGTTCTCACGTGCACGCTTACGCAAACAGAGCTAGACGTTTCAATAAATGGTAACTACGACCTAGATTGGTCGGGACCAAATTCTTTTCTTGCCAGTGGTTCAAACATTACCATCACCGAGGGAGGTACGTACACCCTGACAATTTCTGACAGTGATTGTGATACCTCCATATCAGTAGAAATCATACAAGACGACGATCCTCCACCCTTAGAATTGGGCCCAGTTATGGAACTAGATTGTGGAGTCTCTAGCATACCGTTATCTGCCTTGGGAGCAGATCCACAATACACTTATACTTGGATTCTACCCAATGGAACTCCTCAGTCTGGCTTCTCAATCAATGCAGGAGTCGGTGGCACATACTCACTTATCGTTAATTCTGCAAATGGATGCGTCAGTGATACCACCTTTATGATAACCCAAGCTGGTGATCTGCCCGTTTTACAATTAACACCAGACACTATAAATTGTCTCAACCCAATCGTAAATTTAAATACTGCGGCCTCAGGAATTTACAACAGCCTTGAATGGACAGATATTAATGGCCAAAATTTGACCAATCTTTCGGTCGACCAACAAGGTTGGTATTATGCTTTTGCAGATAATGGAAACGGTTGCAGTCAAACGGACTCTATATTCATTTTGGTGGATACCTTACTACAATCTCCCTTGTTTGACTACGGAATTATCAACTGTAATACGCTTTCGCAAATATTAACGGATACGATTGGACTTAGCAATACGTGGACCTTGCCGGATGGAAGCAATCAATTAGAGGATAGTCTTATAGTAACCCAAGCAGGAATATATACTTATCTATTTACAGCAGAAAATGGCTGCAATGGCTCTGTACCAATTGAAGTGCTTGAAGATTTTCAAGAACCAGAACTTGTGGACCTAAGCATTGACACTTTAGATTGCATTACAGGAGAAGCAGAAGTTATTGTGAATTTCAACGGTGATGTTGATTCCATCGTTGCTACTCAAGCTGGAATTGAGCAATCCTACTTTTCCAACACTTTGATCTTTACACAAGGTGGAGATGTTTCTCTAAGTTTTATCGGCAGCAATGGGTGTACTGAAGAAGTGAATTTTGAAGTTCCAGTGGACACCCTCATTCCTTCTATAAATCTTGAAATACAAAACATCGATTGTAACAATCCAAATGGAATTGCAGCATTACTTAATCCAGATTCCAACGTCAATTACGAGTGGACCAATGATCCATCAAGTACGACAAGTTTTGAATCTTCGGAGCAAGGTACATTTACTATTGTGGCTACAGATATTGCTTCAGGCTGCAGCATTACCCAAGACTTTGAAATAGAAGCAGACACGATCAGCCCTGCTTTGAGTTTGGTCTGGGATAGTCTCAGTTGCTTAAATCCAACAACCACCATCTTATCAAATCCAGAAGGAGATTATGACTATCAATGGAATCTACCAAACGGAAATAACGCTGGAGAACAAGATTTACTAATATCAGAAACGGGCATGTATATGGTTACCGTCACTTCCGATAATGGTTGTACCACTGCATATGATTTTGAAGTTTTGGGAGATTTAGAAGTACCTGATTTTGACATCCAACCTGCTAGTACCATATCTTGTATTGAAACAACCAGCGAGATTAATCTCACATTCAATTCCCCGATTATTTCAGCCACAGGAGAAATTCAAGGAGAAAATATAGACCTAACTACTGGTTTTTATGAAACAGATCTAGGGGGAGATTACAACATAACAGTAACTGGAGAGAATGGATGTACTGAAGAAGTTACATTGGGAGTTCCAGTAGACACATTAGCACCTATCTCTCAAGTTGAGGCGAATTTTATAAATTGTATAAATACTGCAGGATCAGCGAATGTGATTAATCCTGACTCACAGGTAGATTATACCTGGCTTGATACTGCTGGGAATCCAACGTCTGGAGAGACAATAACTGTCAATGAAGCGACTACGCTTACCCTCTTTTCGGAAGGCCCTAATGGTTGCATCTCTGAAAACATCATCGTAATAGAAGTCGATACAGCTAGTCCTCCAGTAAGTGCAGAAACTACGGATATAAATTGCATTGATGATTTCTCCACAGTTTCAGTGGTTGATCCCATTCAAGGAATAGAATATGAATGGACAGCCAATAATAACTTTCAAAACTCTGAATTGAGTTTCAGTACAACTGAGCTAGGAATATATACGCTCACCGCCCTTAACCCTGAAAATGGATGTTTCTCTAGCACAGAAGTTGAAGTCAATGGATTGAGCAATCTTCCGATTTCTTTTGACTTCATGATTTTAGAACCAGACTGTGGATTCGAAGAATTTACAATTATGGGTTTCAGTTTCGAAGGAGGTTCAGAACCATATGAATACAACATAGGCAATGGATGGCAAAACAGTTCTCAAGAAGCAACAATACTTCCAGGGAATCAAGACATAAGTATTATAGATGCCAATGGATGTACCCTAGACACAAGCATATTCCTTTCAGTTCCTCCAAGCCTAGAAGCAGAGATAGAAGAATCTATACTTGTCAACTGGGGAGAATCTGGCACCACTGAATTAATCTTGAATAAACCATTGGAAGACATTGAAAGTATTCAATGGGTTCCAGCAACTGGACTCAGCTGCGATGATTGTGTTTCTCCAATAATCGATGTATTTGAAGATCAGTCCTATACGATCTTCGTTGTTGACAAAGATGGATGCGAAGATGTTGTCACCTTCAGGGTACAAGTGCAAAAAAAGATTTCCGTCTATTTGCCAAATGTATTCACCCCTAATGGAATTGATAACCGACGGTTCTTTCCATTCGGAACAGCGCAGCACATTACCAATATTTCAGATTTCCAGATTTTTGATCGCTGGGGAAATAAAGTCTTCCTTAATGAAGAATTCCTACCAAACCAAGAATCAGAAGGCTGGGATGGCACCTTCAACAACCAAGAGGCGACCGAAGGAGTTTACGCCTATCTAGTCACTATCAATTATATAGATGGTAGTTCGGAAGTTTTAGCTGGTGATGTTACCCTCATTAGGTAAAAACTCAGAATTATATATTCTGCGCATTTAAATTTGCGCAAGCGTAACTAATCTACATTAAAAGGGCCTGATTGTTTAATTTCCTTATCTTTGCGCGCTTAAATGTAGCTATGCAATCTATCCGTAATATCGCCATTATTGCCCACGTTGATCACGGGAAAACAACCCTTGTCGATCGAATCATTCAAGAATGTGAAACTTTGGACTCTAGAAAAGAAACCAAAGAATTGATTCTTGACAACAATGATCTTGAAAGAGAAAGAGGGATTACCATTCTATCTAAGAATGTATCCGTGGAATATCAAGGGGTAAAAATTAACATTCTAGATACCCCTGGTCACGCCGATTTTGGTGGAGAAGTTGAGCGAGTACTTAAAATGGCAGATGGTGTATTGCTGTTGGTAGATGCATTTGAAGGAGCGATGCCTCAGACAAGATTTGTTCTGGGAAAGGCCATTGAATTGAACCTCAAGCCGATTGTTGTTGTAAATAAGGTGGATAAAGAAAATTGTAGACCAGAAGATGTGCAAGGAGAGGTGTTTGATCTGATGTTTAATCTTGAAGCGACGGAAGATCAATTAGACTTTGTAACAATCTTCGGTTCCTCTAAAGAAGGCTGGATGAGTTTTGATCATAACATCAGAACAAATAACATTCAACCTTTACTTAACGCCGTTATTGAAAACATTCCAGAAGCACCTTATAATCCAGGGGCTCCTCAAATGCAAATAACTTCATTGGACTTTTCTAAGTTCACGGGACGTATTGCCATTGGTAGACTATTAAGAGGTGACCTGAAGGAAGGTATGGACTACATGCTTTGTAAAAAAGATGACGTTCAGAAAAAAGTTAGAATAAAAGAACTCTTCGTTTTTGTTGGTTTAGGAAGAGAAAAAGTTTCTACCGTAAGATCTGGAGATCTATGTGCTGTGGTTGGTTTAGACGATTTTGAAATTGGTGATACCATTACTGACTTAGAAAATCCAGAAGCCATACAGAGAATAGAGGTTGATGAGCCGACAATGAGCATGTTATTTACGATTAACACCTCTCCTTTCTTTGGACAGGAAGGAAAATTTGTAACCTCACGACACCTTAGAGAAAGATTATATAAAGAGACAGAAAAGAATCTGGCACTTAAAGTAGAAGACACTGACTCTGAAGATAAATTTAATGTATTCGGAAGAGGAATTCTTCACCTTTCTGTTTTGATTGAAACAATGAGAAGAGAGGGATATGAACTACAAATCGGAAAACCTGAGGTTATTCTAAAAGAAATTGATGGTAAGAGATGTGAGCCTTTTGAAAAACTGGTGATTGATGTTCCAGAAAGAGTCTCTGGTAAGGCCATAGAACTAGTGACCCAGCGTAAGGGTATGTTAACCGTCATGGAACCTAAGGGAGATATTCAACACTTAGAGTTTGATGTTCCTTCTAGAGGATTAATCGGACTTAGAAACAATCTTTTGACAGCTACTGCAGGTGAGGCAGTGATGACCCACCGTTTCAATGAATATCGTGAGCATTGTGGAGAAATTCCAACAAGAAGTAAAGGCTCTATGGTTTCAATGGAAGCTGGTCAAGCGCTTGCCTTTGCCATAGATAGACTTCAAGACCGTGGCAAGTTTTTCATCAAGCCTGGAACCCAGGTTTACAAAGGGCAGGTCTTAGGGGAGAATTCTCGAACCAATGATCTTGACATAAACGTGATCAAAGGGAAGAAGCTTAGTAACATGAGATCGTCAGGAGCGGATGATGCGGCAAAATTAGTACCGCCGATCATTTTCTCGCTAGAGGAAGCCATGGAATACATCAAGGACGATGAGTACCTGGAGTTAACTCCTGAAAGCATCCGAATGAGAAAAATTACTTGGAAGGCATAAAAGCTAAATTCAAGGTTTAATTCAAAAGTTTCTATGATGCAGATTTAAATGTAGGTCATCCTTCACTGCCAATAATATGCATTCATGAGATTGGATAGCCGTTTTGTTTTTGTAACAATTATTCGAAGCGGCTGAAATCTATATCTCCTTCCTATTGCATATAAATAATAGAGTATGCCCATCCAATGACTTTTATTGGTTACTGCCCATGACGACAACAATCCGTTTTTAATTTTTATTATAGTCTAGTTTTCTTTAGCTTGTTACATAAGTATTTATTAAAATGAAGAATAACCAACTTTTTACTTTCCTACTACTCTTCTTAATAACTGCAGCATCCGCCCAATTAACTTTCACTGAGATTGGCAATAATTTGTCTTTTGAAAGTGATGGATATAAAGAATGTGTTGTTGATATGAATGGTGATTACCTCGATGACATTGTGGTCATTTCTAATTTTAGGATGACTCAATATTTGCAAAAGCAAAGTGGAGGGTTTGAGGTGAAAGAAGTTGCCTGGGGATTTAACTCACTTCCTTCCTGGAGTATTTGTGCTGGAGATTTTGACAAAAATGGATTTAATGATCTTGTTTTGGGTGACTATGGTTCCGTCTCCTTTTATATGGCCTCTCCGGATGGATCAACTTATGAAGAGATTTATGACCCCACATATATTTTTGCCCAAAGATCTACTACGGCAGATATTGACAATGATGGAAACTTGGATGCCTTCGTATGTAATGACGAAGCGATTAACTTTCCATACTTCAATGATGGAACTGGAAAAATGACCCTTGACACAGAACGTTTTCCGACTGAAGACATGGCAGGAAACTATTCAGCGATGTGGGTCGATTATGACAACGACGGAGATAGCGACTTATTCATAACTAAATGTTATGTTTTCACAACCTCAGTTAATGATCCAGAAAGAATTAATCTCTTGTATAGAAATGATGGCAATGGGTCATTTACAGAAGTAGGTGTTGAAGCCAATATGAATGATAATGCACAGTCTTGGACAACTAATTTTGAAGATTATGACAATGATGGAGATTTTGATGCATTTATCGTAAATCATGACTTCAAGAATAGACTCATGATTAATAATGGTGATGGTACTTTTACTGACACCATCCGCACAACGAATATCAATGCCTCTGATCTTGGTGCATGGGAAGCTACCTCGTGGGATTTTGACAACAACGGCTATGTGGATATCCTATCAGAATTGAGTGATCGGATATATTATAATTATGGAAATCTAGAATTTATTCCTTCTACCACTAGTGTACTATTTAGATCAGGTGGTGTTGGGGATTTAAACAATGATGGTTTCATGGATGTCGTCTCTAACGATCAAGTGTACATCAATGATGGAAATGACAATAATTGGGTAAAATTTTCTACAGAGGGAGTTGTCAGCAATAGAAATGGGATTGGTGCTAGAGTCGAAATATATGGAGACTGGGGACGACAAATACGAGAGGTAAGATCTTCTCAGAGTTTTTCAAAAATGAATACCCTAAATACCCACTTTGGGCTCGGCGAGGCAACTGCCATAGATAGTGTTATAGTTCTTTGGCCTTCTGGATTAAGAACCGTTCAAACGAATGTCGAAATTAACAAGAGTCATAACCTATATGAATATAATTGTTTTATCGCTGATGTTGAAATTAGCACAACTGATGAATTAATTATCTGTCCTGGTGAGACGGTAACAATGACGGCTCCACCAGGATTTTCATACAGTTGGAGTAATGGTGCTGATACGCCTAGTATAACGGTTGACGCTGGCGGAATATATTCCGTAACTGTCGCTGATGGTGGTGATTGCTTTGGTGTGAGTAATGCAATTTTTGTAACTAGCATTTCTGATGCTGTTCCTGTCATCACTCCTTCAGGATCCTTAGACATTTGCAATGGAGAAGTTATAACTATTACTGTCAACAATTTTGGAGATGGACTATGGAACACTGGTGGTACAACACCAGATATTTCTAACCCAAGTATAACTGTATATCAACCGGGAGAATATAGTTATGAAATTGAGGCAACTTGCAGCGATGAAACCCTGGTTTCTGAGACTCTAACCATAAACCACGTAGAATTAGAAAACCCAATCGCCATTGATCAAACAGTAAACACCCCTGGAGATCATCTAATGATGGCTGAAGGTGAAAACTTAGTTTGGTTTATAAACCAGACTAGTAGCCAAGTGTTAGGCACTGGAAATTCATTTACAATCAACATAACAGGTGGAGACCAAACAAGATGGGTGGAATCTGGTTTTGAAAGCTTTAATGGGATTACCTGTGCATCAGAAAGAATTCCTGTAACCATTTACTTCACAACCAGCTCCAAAGAATTAATAGAGGAGCTTGGAGTGAAAGTGTACCCCAACCCAGCCGTTAATGAATTGAATATTTCCATAGAAAATTTTCAAGAAATTGAAACATTGAAATTATTAGATCAGACGGGTAAAATTGTAAAGACTAATCTGCGGAAAGTGGCTCACGAAAATGTAATCTTTGTAAGTGATTTACCTTCAGGAAATTATACACTCAGAATGGAAAGTAAAATAGGGCTGGCAAGCATGAATGTTGTGATTGCCAATTAAAAAAATTCTATGTTTATTTATTAAGCTAGATTATGGAATACGCGCTGAACATCATCGTCCTCTTCCATTTTAGCCACTAGTTTCAAGACCTCTTCTGCCTCTGATTCTCCGAGTTCTACCATATTCATAGGAACCCATTCAGAACCTGAACTCTTTACATCAATTCCTTTTTCCTCCAGACCACTTTGCATGGTTCCAAACTCGGAAAAAGAAGCCCTTACAATAATGACCTCTTCATCATTGTCATCTTTTCCTGTTCCCAATTCTTCTAAGCCAAAATCAATTAATTCCAATTCCAACTCTTCTTCTTCAATACCTTCTGGATTTAAATTGAATACCGCATATTTGGTAAATTGAAAGCTCACACTACCAGACGTTCCCAACGATCCATTACCTTTATTAAAGGCTGCTCGCACATTAGCAACTGTTCTTTGATTATTATCTGTTGCAGTTTCAACAATCATGGCAACGCCATGCGGCGCATAACCTTCAAACATGACTTCCTCATAATCAGAAGTATCTTTACCCATGGCATTCTTAATTGCCTGCTCAATTTTATCCTTGGGCATATTTACCGAGCGTCCATTCTGAATCGCTCTTCGTAAGGTTGGGTTATTTTCAGGATCGGGTCCACCAGCCTTTACAGCAATGGTAATTTCTTTGCCCACTCGACTAAATTGCTTCGCCATTCGATCATATCGAGCAAACATGGAGGACTTTCGGACTTCAAACATTCTTCCCATAAGAGTTCAATTTTGATGCAAATATATCTTTTACTTGACTTTTGCCTTTTAGAAACATCATATTTTTCAATAGTCTGGGGTTATAAAGGCATAAAGTTTGCTCATATTAAAAATAATTATAATATGATTTTTGTATCTTGGATTGAAACAAACCTACCGTTACCCAACGTTAATGTTGTATTAATGAGTTTTTAGCCATGTTTTCCATCGTAAAATTGGTTAATTTTAAGACTGAGATTATAATAAAGAAATGAATATGAAGAGTTTAATCCTATTAGGAGTTTTTGCCGTCAGCGGAATGTTTGCTGCATTTTACCCACAAGTTAGTTTTGAAGAAAAAGAAAGCATGATATTAGATGCTGTGGTACGGTTTCTTGATGCTTACCATTTTTCTCCAGAGGCAATAAATGATCAATTCTCAGAAAAGGCTTATGACCTCTATATTGATTATCTTGATGGTGGTAAAAGGTTCTTTACAGAAGAAGAATTGGCAGAACTAAAACCTTATAAAACACAGATTGATGACCAAATTAATCTTAGAACCACCGGTTTTTTTGGTTTAAGCATGGATAAACTCGACATCGCTCACGCAAGAGCTAAGTCCATATTTGAAAAAGTCATCGATGAAGATCTTAAACTAGAAAGCTCTACCATTTACGAAACAGATGCTGACAAGAGAAGCTTTGCCAAAAATGGAGATGACTTAGTAGAAGTATGGAAAAACATGCTAACCTATGACCTGATAGATCGCGTCAATAATAAGGTGAAAGCTCAACAGGACAGTACGGTGCAACAATCCGTTCTTGAACTTCAAGTGAAAGCAAAAGAGGAAATGAAGGAATCTTACGATCGATGGTTTGAAAGAATAGATAAAACTAGAAGATCTGACTATTTCGAAACCTATGTCAATACCATGACGCACGTTTTCGATCCGCATTCTGATTACTTCAATCCAAAAGAAAAAGAAGATTTTGATATTAGAATGGGTGGAAAGCTAGAAGGAATTGGTGCTAGATTGACACCAGATGGAGAATTTACCAAAGTTTCTGAGATTATACCTGGAGGCCCCGCATGGAAAGGAAAACAATTGGAGGTAAATGACTTGATATTAAATGCTCGGCAAGATACAGAAGCAACTTCTATAGATTTCACAGGGATGAGACTTGATGATGTTGTCCAGCATATCCGAGGAAAGAAAGGGACTATTGTTCATTTGAATGTAAAGAAAACAGACGGTTCTACGACAACCATTATTATTGAAAGAGACGAAGTAATCATCGATGAAGGTTTTGCAAAATCTTTAATCCTTGATGTGCCTGGTTCGATTGAAAACATAGGATATATTAAGCTTCCTAGATTCTACGATAGTTTTGAAGGTAAGGTCGGAAACAGTTGTGCGAAAGATGTAGCAGCAGAAGTTGAAAAATTAAAAGCCAATCAAGTAGGCGGTATTATTCTTGACCTTAGAAATAACGGAGGTGGTTCATTAAGAGATGTAGTAACCATGTCTGGTTTATTCATAGAGAAAGGGCCCATCGTTCAAGTGAAGCCGAGAGAAAGGCCAGCCTATGTTTATGATGATACAGATAACAATGTGCAGTACAAAGGCCCATTAATTGTCATGGTTAATGAATTCTCAGCCTCAGCCTCAGAGATCTTAGCAGCAGCCTTACAAGATTATGACCGAGCGGTGATCGTAGGTTCAAAATCTACTTTCGGAAAAGGAACAGTGCAGAGATTTGTTGACCTTGATGAAGCATTTAAAGGAGATGATAAGTTCAAGCCTTTAGGGAATCTTAAAATTACCATGCAGAAATTCTATAGAATCAATGGTGGTTCTACACAGTTAAAAGGTGTGACCCCGGATATTGTTTTACCAGATAACTACCATTACATTGAAACGGGTGAGAAAGATTATGAGTTCCCTCTAGAATGGTCAGAAATTGACGCGGTGGATTATACGCAGAACGTTTATATGATTGATAATATGGATGCGCTTAAAGCAAATAGCAGCTCCAGAATTGGAGGAAACGAAAATTTCAATTTGGTTTTGGAAAATGCGAAAAGATTTAAAAACTTGAGAGAAGAATCTCAGTACCCTCTCAATCTAGATGGCTTCACTGCCCTCATGGATCAAAGAGAAGAAGAAGCGAAAAAATTTGAAAATCTTTTCGATAAAAATATTGAAAATTTAGTCGTTAGAAATCTTCCGAATGATATGAAAAAATTTGCAACGGATGAAAGTAAAAAGGCGAGAAATGATGAGTGGGTTGAAAATGTGAATAAGGATTTCTACCTTGAAGAAACCATGTATATCATGAAAGATTTGATGAAAAAATAAAATGGGCACTCCCCTATTCTTAAAGACCCTTGCTGAATCAGCAAGGGTCTTTTTTTTGTTCCATATTCTAGCCTATGTCATTAATATAAATTTATCTACAGCAACCATAATTTTATAACAAGCAAAAGGTTTTCATTCACCGTGAGGTTAAATGGCTGAAGGATTTCTCCTTCGGAAATTTATTAGAAAGCTATTGTTACATTGAATTAAAATTTCTTTTTTAATCGGTAAACCTTGCTGATTTGGTAAGGGATTTTAATGTACTTTGAAAAAGAAGAATTGAAAAGTAATATCTACTGCACCATTCTTTCAGCCGTAGTTAACGTAAAAGTTAATCCTTTTTCTAATGATAAGATTTTCATTTGAGATCAGTTTTACTTATTCCATTTACAATTAAAACAATATTCTAATGAAACAATTATTAATAATAATCGGATTCCTTTTTTCCTCTCATTTCATCTTAGCCAACGACTTCGACGTTCAGTCAACAAAAGACACAATCCCGACTAAATTAAGAAGCTATGGAATTCAAGCTTCTTCTTTTATAAATGGGAATAAAGGGTTTTCTCAGCACATTGGTTTTTCTGCAGAAAGTAACTTCACCAAATCCATAGCTATTGAGGCGATCCTATCCTATTCAAATTTTAAAGGTAGATTTCCTTCACAGAAAGAGCAAGCCTACGAGTCCCACAACATTGAAATCCTTGCAGGTCCTAAATTCTACTTTGGCAAAGAAAAATTATGGTATGCTAGGTTGGGCATCTATAGGCGATTTAATTTATCCAGTAATGTTTTAGATTTAAAACTAAAAGGCTCTCGTTATGAAATAGGTGTAGGAAGACAATTTATTTTAAAAAATAACCGTAAGCTTAAATTTGAAGGATTACTTCGTCACGACGAATTACACCGCTTACAAGCAGGCATTAGATTTGGTTTCATTTTCTAATATTTAATATTATTTAATACTAAGCGCTAACGATGTTCTAAATCTCACTTACTATATTTGCTGCACCGTGAATAAGATATGCAGTATTTTTTAGAAGGCTTAGGTTTTGGATTACTCCTAACAATATCTATGGGTCCGATATTCGTGGCCTTGGTGTCAACCTCCTTAGAGAAGGGCGCCAAGCCAGGAATGACCGTAGGTGCTGGCGTGTGGAGCAGTGATTTATTAATCATTGGATCCTGCTTGTATCTGGTTTCTTTAGTAAAAGAGCTCGTAGCCAGTGAAGCCTTTAACTTTTACATGGGAATCGCTGGAGGAATCGTCATGATTATCTTTGGAATATCGATGCTTTATCATAAAGCCAGTGTTAATTTTGAAGGAAAAACCTACTCAGCCAAGAACTACCTAGGATTTTGGATCACCGGTTTTTTGGTTAACACACTCAATCCGTTTACTTACATTTTCTGGTTAGGAGTTATTGCTACCCAAGTTTTTGCTCGCGGAGTATCTATCCCTAATACCATAATTTTCTTGGGAACAATTATGCTAGTTATCATCACCTCTGATCTTGCCAAAATCATACTCGCCAGTTACATTAGAAACAAAATGAAATTGAAGTATATTGACTGGGCTACGAATCTAGCGGGAATCTTTTTAATTGTTTTCGGAATTGCGCTCATGGTACGAGTAGTTTAAACCCATCTTTTTTTCTTTATAACTCATAATAATTGCTCCATTGAAAGCGGAAAAATCTATCTTAGTTTAGACCTATGAAGAACTGTCTCAACTGCAAGCAAGAAATTTCAAACTCAATTAAATTTTGTCCAGCCTGTGGTCAGAAAACCGACTTTCCTCCACTTAATTTTTACAATATACTCAAAGACTTTTTCTCTACTCTGTTTAATTTAGAGAACAAGATCTGGACTACCTTTAAGGACCTTTGGGTTCCTGCCAAACTACCATTAGCGTACATTCAGGGAAGACGTTCACCCTACTATAATCCTGTCCGATTTTTCTTGGTTATACTCTTTGGATTTTTTACAGTAATGTTCATCAACTTTGGTGAGGGCCTAAAATCTGTTGATAAATTTAGAGACGAACAGCAAAAGAATATTTGGGAAGAAGACCTGGTGAATAAATATGATTCTTTGGCTTTAACAAATACAGTATTAAGGGACACCACAATTGGTTTGCGTAAAAAATTATTTAGGGTAAAGAAAGATATTGACCGTCAGCTAAATCCTGAAAACAAGGAAAAACTAGATTCAATAATGGAGGCGCGTGGATTGGAAACAAAGCCTACTCAACTAGTAGAAGTTATCGACAGCATGCTTGAAACTCAATCAGATACTTTATATATTTCTACTGAGGATAAATCTAAAATTCGGGGCGACTTCACTCTTTTCAGTGAGATAAAAGCCTCTGAAATGTTCAGACTAACACCCGAAGAATTAACAGCGAAGCATGGAGATGATCATAAATTTTATTCTTTCTTTTTAGTCCAAACTCAAAAAATTGTAAAAGATCTTCGAGGGTCTTTGGCATTCATGCTTGGCAATGGTACCTGGGCAATAATCCTAATGGTGTTGAGTATGTCCTTACTTTTTAAACTGCTTTACATTAGAAGAAACTACAGCTATGTAGAACATTTCATTCTTCAGATTAATGGTCATACTAGAATGCTCTTCAGTGGTCTGATTTTAATTTTGCTTGCCAAGATTCTACCCGGCGAAAATTTCTATCTATTTCCAATTTGGCTGCTCCTGAGTTTGATTTATTTCTATAAGGCCATGAGGAAATTTTATAGACAGTCAAGATCAAAAACTATACTCAAATTGGTTCTTGCGATTACGGGATACACTTTTATTTTTGGAGGGTGTATTACGCTTATTATGATGTTATCAGCAGTGCTACTTTAAGTTCTATTAGAAGGAAAAAAAGATAATTATCAATAATAATTCTGCATCAGAATAAAAATGTTTTTACATTCCTAAGATGATTATTCTAAATAAAATCACATTCCAACTTCACATAAAGAACTGAGTCTTTACACTGCCATTTTTTTCTTACATAAATCATCTACAGCCCGTAACTTTTTCAAACTCCAATAATGAAAAGTGTATTTTTCAATCAGTGATTGTGGATTGTTTTAAAAGCGGAAATCAATCGATTGAGGAGTTCAGTAAAGACAATTTCTAAATCTAATCAACAATGTTCCCAATACTATGTGCAGCAATCGGTTGAGTAGTGCTGACATTCGTTGTATTTTCAGTTATTACATTTTCCTTCCAGTATCCATTTGTTGTTGAAAATGATATCCCTATGAACTGATTCTCATAGACGAAGTTATTGATGAGATATGCTTTAGATGCACCATGACAAGTGATCCCATTTCCATTGTTTTCGTATATGTCACAGTTTACCACTCTCCCTTTTCCAACGACATTAATACCACTGTCTGCTGATCCAGATCCATTATTAAATATTCGACTTTCCACAACAGTTCCTCCTCCTATAACTATGACAACACCATTTGTCGTATTTTCAGAAGCAACACATTCACTCATCAGACCTTCATTTACATAAAATCCGATGGTGTTGGACTGTGCTACACAATTTTTAGCAATGCCATCAATTAAATGAAATCCATACGGGTTATTTTTAGAGGTACAATCTTTAATGATTCCTTTGCCAATTTGCATCCCAGTATCAGTGTTGTCGCTTGCCGTACAGTGGCTAATGTTGCCTTCTTGTAATACCTCAATTCCTGTTCTACAATCATTGGCTTCAACGTTCTCAACATTTCCCTCGAATATTGATATCCCTTCTAAAGTCCAGTTCTTTGACTTTCCATTGTACACATTCATCGTTATTCCTGTAACTGGTTTTGTTCCATTCAACCCCACATTAGCTCCATCAATCGTGTATCCATTCAGGTTAATATTTACAAACTCAGCTGGAGCCTCTGGTATTATACCATTAGAACCTGTAGCAATCGTCAAATCTTCTTCTAAGTAATAATTTCCAGATTCAGTTATTGTAAAAGGCAATTGATCAATTAATATACCTTGGGGCTCACAACTACCACCTGGAGTAACCCAACCAGTTTCATAGTTGTCAGTATTCGTATCATCCGTCACAGCCAAGACTTGTCCGAGCGTTCCCCTAGTATTTGGTAATGTATATTCCTTATTAATCCGCACGGTTCCATCTCCGCCTATCGCAAATTTTTGATCAGAATTCCAGGCAAAGATGATAGGTTCTGATATAATGTTTTGATTGTCCATTGAACCAGATTGAGGTTTTGCATTGAATGCCCATTTATCTGTTGCATTATTCTGAAACCACAATCGCACAAAATCATTGCTTTGAGTTTCTTTTAATAAAAGATGTGGAGAACTTGAACTCGAATTGTGTTCTACTTCGCTATGTTGTGACATTACATTTGAGCTTATTAAGAATAGACTGGCAAAACATAAAATTGCGTTTCTCATAATTTGGAAGTTGTGGAACTGTGATATAAAAAAATTCTCAAGGAAAGTAGTCTTTACAAACTGATTGAGCTTGAAGCCGGAGAAGACAACATTCCTAGTCTAATTATTCTCAAATGTATAAGTAATCAGATTTCTAATACCCACACAATAGTGTAGTTTTTAGGTGCTTAGATAGTTCAGACGGATATAAAAAAAAGTGAAGGTCTTATAGATTATTCCTAGATACTAACTGTTAATTTTCTTCCTCCTGCCCTATTGGGTCAACCCAAATCTTAGAGCATAAAGATTTTTTCTACTATTTATATTCTGCAAATTCACCTATTTCTGAGATGAGAAGTGTTTCTATGAAAATAGAAATTGGTCATATTGAGAGTTCCCATTATACAAAAATGAAAAAGATGATTTTCCTGAATATTACTACCATGGATTTTGTCATAAAATAGATGATGATACCTACTTAAATTTATACCTCTTATAAATTAACCACAAAATTCTATTTCGTTGATCTTAGTGGACTAGGATACGATTTAAAAAAAAGTAAATAAGACTATTAGCCTAATTTTGAACAAATTTATAAGAGTGAACTTTGAAAAGTCCCTTCTCGGTGTTTCTTAGTTCACAAAAGAAATTAGTAAAGTCATCTTCTATATCGAAGAGGCCATTTCTATTTGAATCTTCGACGGTGCGGAAGTATAGGCGACCCAATTTAGGTAGGATTTCCCAAGCAATAACCTGAGATAAATCTTTATTTAGTTTTTGAAAATCGGAACCATCTATCTGACTTATATAAAGTGACTGGATGTCGAGACCATTTAAGCGCTGGTCCTGGTTTGTATCAGAATCAGTTACGGTATAAATCAAATACTGTGCTTCGTTGACTTCAAACAATTCTTTTGCAAATTGGATTCTGCTTATTTGTAGTTTTCGTTCTGTCAATTCCTTACGCGCACCGGTTTTTACATCCTCGAAAATTACATTGGTAATGATTCCATCTATCCTATCTTTATATGAATTGCTGATTCCAAAATCCGTTTGGCTCCCAGAACCATATTTACTTCTAAATTTAGCTTTATTCTTAAGATTATCGATGTAACCTATTGGATGAATCAATACATCCGTTCCTTCAAATCTGGTTGGCAGATCGTGAATGGTTATTTTCTGCACTTGAGAACTATCATTTGCGAAAGCGAGTGGAATCTCTTCAAGCTTACCATCCTCGTCATACACCAAAGTCGGCGAAGGTTCCTTCCTCAAACAAGAGCTGAGTAGCACCACAAAAAATAGCAGAATAATTAGCAGCTTATTCATAGACACTAGCAGTGATTTTTCTACCACCTGCCCTATTTCGGAATTCACAGAGATAAAGACCTTGCCAGGTTCCTAAGGCCAAAGCACCGTTGATGATAGGCACTTGTACGGAATGACCGATCATGGCTGCTTTAATGTGTGCTGGCATGTCGTCCGGACCTTCAATGGTGTGTACTAAGAAAGGTAAATTTTCTGGGACAATGTGATTGAACACTGATTCAAAATCGGTAAGCACGTCTGGATCTGCCGCTTCATTTATGGTTATAGCTGCAGAGGTATGATGTATAAAAAGATGCAAGATGCCATTTTGAGGTAACTCGGGTAACTGGGCTAAAACTTCAGAAGTAATGATGTGATATCCTCTTGGCTTTGCGTCGAGTTGAAAGGAATGATGCTTGATCATTAGAGTTATTTAATCTTAGAGACTTTAGGACAATCCAATCGACTAAAGTATCGCATGACACTAAAGTTCAGAAATACATAAGTATCATTATTCTCGGCATTTCCTCTTTGCTTCCCTACGGTCGCAAAGCCTTCTACCCCGCTCCGATCTGATAACTGTGCTGCGATGCCTGTAGGACCGCCTGGCAATGAAACAAGGCTAGGATAAACCGTACTGACATCATCAAGATAATCAGTCATCATTCGGCGTGCTGTGAGTCCCACATTAAAGCTCCATTTATAACTTAAATCCCACTTAAAACCAACGCCAAAACTTAAGCCACCCGTCACAAGGGCGTATTCTCTTCCTTGCGCCTCCGTAGCATATTCACGCAAGCTATAGGCCGTTCCATCTAGTTCTGTTTTTGGATTAAATCTCGTAACGGCAATTCCGAGGGTGGCATATGGTGTATAGAAATATTGTCGATGTCCATGAATATAGGTGAAGAAATTAAACTCCAAGGCTAAAGAGGCGTCCCAGACATTCGAAAAAAATGATAGGTTTCTTGTACGCTCATAGGTATTGAAAGAATCTGCGTCATCTGCTTTTAAACGGCCATAACTCAAGCCAGAAGCTAAGCAAATTCTATCATTGAAATTCTTACGGTATAGGATTCCTGCAGCAATTCCAGGATCGTTGAGGCTATAGTTGGTATTTAAATCACCAAAATAGTGAGCCAAACCAATCCATCCACCCACTTCTTGACCTTTCTGAGAAATGACTTCAGTCGATAAGTGACTGATTACGAGAAGAATAAATACAATCCTAAATTTCATGTGCCTTATAAACGCCCAAAGTTATTTGTTTTGTATTCAAAAAATAAATATCCGCAAAAAAATAGGGGTCCAATGTTGCCATCAGACCCCTAAATCATCTATCTAAATCGTTAATTACTCAATCACGATCATCTTTCTAGTCGCTGTAAAGCCATTTGACTCGATCTGATAATAAACAACACCTGTTGCTTTCAAATCTTTTACGTTTACTAGCAACTCATTATAACCAGCAGTTGCTGGAGTTACATACACCTTGATCAGCTTGCCATCTACATCAAAAAACTTCATAGAAACATCAGAAGCCTGTGAAAGATTGTAACCGATAAGGGTCGTGCTATTAAATGGATTTGGCGTATTCTGATATAAAGCGTTTAACTCTTCATTATTCACCTTATTAAGACTTACGTCAAATATTTGTAAATCCGCTCCAACATAAGCTTCTGACTGTGTTAAGTCATTGTTCACTGAAAGCTGGCCGTTAAACTCTCCATCAAAGACTAAGACAAACAATACATCTCCTTTGGTCAGGTTCATTGCCTTGGCATTGTTCCAACTAAAGCTTGTTCTGTTATCTGTTCTATGATTGAAGTTGTTTTCATCAACATCCAAAACTCCGCCTTCAATTCTCGCTAATTGAGAACCAGGATAGGAAATGGTTAATTGAGCTCCACTCAATGCAACATCACTATCCAAAATAACTGGGATAGAAGTCGTATTGAGGTTGGAAATAACATCTTCATAATTCAAATTCAACGTCTTCTGAGATCTTGATTCAACAGAACCATCCTCTTGAAGATTTACTGTTACTGTTCCATTTACATCTCCAATTTTCACACCGATGAAATCATTATCCATGCTTTCAGCAATTAAATTGTCAACGCTAATAGATTCAGCGAAAGGCCAAGGTTGATCTGGGTCCATGTATTGACCCGCAATTGGATATCTCCAACTGTCATTTCTTGGTAATTCGTCATAGATGCCTAAGATTAATTTTCTCAATTCGAGTAAATCGATGGCTGAAACATTTTCATCATCATTGGCATCGGCAGCTATTAATTTATATGGATTATCAAGTAACTTAACATCAAGAATGTGTTTTTGAATCAAAACTAAATCTAAGGTTGTAACCCCATTTAAGTAATCATCATTCTTTTCACCAGTTACTGTATAGTCTATATACATTGGAACATTATAAAAGAGAAATTCGCCCTCTCCGTCAGTCATGTCATACTGAGGGAAATTTGGAGCAGCGCTCATTAATTCTACAGAAATTTGAGTAAGTTCTTCTCCAGACTCGGTTTTGATGTGTCCTCCAATTCGTGAAGCTCCAGCCGTTTGACCACAGGCACCACTATTATCAATAAGGGTTAAGTATACAGTACAGAAATCAACATTGTCTTTTTCATCCCATACATATACATTCACTTCAACGGGGGCCGAGGCTGTTATGTCATCACAATCGAAAGTCATTGACGAACATCCGGTTGTCTCATTAAATAAAATATCATCTGCCGGATTTACATCCGTAAAGGTAAATCGAAGGTCTGCGTTATCTGAACAGTTATCAAAAGATCCTAGATCAAAATCACAAGCCCATAATTCAAGTTCTCCATCATCCATTAATGCAGTACTTACATTAACACAATAAGGGGTCGGTGCCTTCTTATCAACAACCATAAAGAATTGTTCGCAAGAAGTAATGTTTCCACATCCGTCTGTTACCTTCCATATTACTCTATGGTTATGCATTCCTCCTGGTACTCCAGCTGGAAGCGTCACCTTGATTTCTTCACCAGAAGAAGTATGAGGTAGGTAGAAAGGTCCATTAGGATCTCCATTGGTACTGAAAACATAATCGTAAGTCCAGTCAGACCAAAGGTCTATCTGTACCGTCCATTTTAACCAATCGCTGGCGCAATCGCCTTGGTCCGAAGCGATTTGTGTAAGCATTACTGCGTTATTTTCGCAGGTAACCCCGTCACCGTCCGTATCACCAAAATCATTTGCCACGAGCATCAATGGTACACTGCAATCCAATAAACTCGGACCTTCATCATCAATTACTTTTACTACCTGTGTATGTTCCCAAATACCGTCTACTCCCAACGGGTCATTCGGCTCATAGGTACACCAGTCGATGACCGTCCAGTGGTTTAATATTTTCATACATGCACCATCCTCAAATAGGAAAGTATCTCTATCAACACTATAGGCCAATAGGTTACATGCAGGTGCTTGCCAGTATGGAATATATCCAGTCAATTCTGCCGTACAGTCTACAAGTGTATCTGCAGGGAAGTTGATGTAGATATTATCATAAGGAGCTGGTGGTAATCTCTTAATCCTCTGAACACAATAAGAGGTCGGAGTCGAAAGAATGTACCACTTTCTGTAGATAATACCATGTCCACAAGTACCACTATCGGCATACTCATCTATGTATCCAACTTCCTCTGTTCCACAAGCACTATTACCTAGCGCTTTACCGACCACACTTAGATCGTAGATATCGATATCACAGTCAACCGTTAAATCTGCAGGACATAGGATAGAAGCTGGAACTTTATTTTCCAACCTAACGTAAGACCACGATTCATTATAGTGATCCCCTTGGGTACCATAAATTCCATCTCTGTCACCATCATCCCATACTCTCAACCAAACTTTGTATTGAGCGTAATCATTTATTCCATCACCATCTACATCGATACCGTTGGCATCAAGGTCAGAACAACAGAATTTGACGTATTCTCCATTATCTGGATCATCGATGTCATCAAATGGATGATTCTCATCATTGTTATAAGTTGTATTTCCAATGATGGCGCAATATTCTTCTTCCCTTCTTACTTCCAATTTTACTGGGCCACAACCATCGTGTGATCCATTATCTACAGAAGTAGCATAAAGTTTAGCCACACCATCTGAATTGATAGCGGTGGTCAAAGAAACTACGATATTTTCATTGGCAACAGCAACTGGAGGCGTACCGTCAGAAACGGTTACATTTACTGGATGTGCTGTAGAATTACCACAACAATCATAGGCATTGTAGTAAAAAGTACTTGTACCAAATGGAGCACCAGTTACATAGTAACCATTATCAGCGTCTCCAGTTATAGTACTGCCATAAGGACCAGATACATCATATCGCACGACGTAAGAACAAGCATCATAAATCTGAGGTATAGGCATGTAGAAAGTACCTGTACATCCCCATGGATCAACTGAAGCTGTAAAATCGTAGGCATGAATTGTGGGGCCATTGGCATCACCGTTAACAATTAGCTGAGTATACTCAACGTTCTCGCCACTACACCAATCTACATATTTCCATGTACGGATAATTTTCTTGATGTCAGGACAAGCATCACAGGCTGGGACCAAAAGATCCGACTTTGTTACCGCGATGTTGCATATTCCTGTCGTCAATGGCTTTCCATGAATGGTAGGATATGCATGATGATTACCATGGTAGGTCGCTAAAGCAATTGCTTCATCTTCCTCCGCTTGAGTCGTTGCCAATGGCAATAATACATCAAGTTTCTCTTGATAGTAATGATCAAAAATTTCTTGGGTAGAATACCCATAGTTACAAGGCAATTCGATCGGACTTATCGGATCGATAATGTCATTGTAAAGATCAATGGGTTGCACCATGTATTCCATCACACATGAAGTAGCCTTGTTGCCGGAGGCATCGGTTACGACATAGGTTCTCTGAATTCTGGTTGCATAGCACGGACCTGAATCTACAACTTCATCATGAAATCCTAGATAGGTTTCCGAACAGTCTGTCCATTCTGGAAGCAGGGTTTGGTCATGATCACTTAAGTAATCATTAATATCCACACAGGTCGCTTTAAGCGTACAGTCTGGATTGTTGTTTCCTACTGGGCAAGGACAAGCCTCATTAATAGGAGTCGCTGGGTCGTCAACAAAAACGGGGGGAAGTTTATCTTCGACCAAAAGCGTTCCCCAACAATTGTTATCGTAGCCAGAAACAGTTTCTGTTATGGATACAATATAAATACCAGGTTCATAAATTTCGATGCCGGCAATTCCGGAACCAGACTGAGTAGCTATGCTAATGCTATAGCTAGAAAGATCGTTAAAAGGTGGATCGTAATTGTCCTCACCTTCCAAGATCATGTCGGCTGTAATCGTTACAGAGCAGTTTTCACTTAGTGATACATTTACCTGATTGTTGCAGGCCATGTACGAGCTCTGTGCTTTTAATCCCCCGACCATCAAAAGCAACATAAAAAAGGTCATACCAAAGGGTATGAACCGTTTTGTAGTATCGGTTCTCAACATTGGAACGAGTTTTGGTTATTAAATAAGTAATTAAAAGACCTTCGCACTCGAAGGCCTGTGTTCAGATATGAAAAGAAGAGAACAATGCAGTGATCGGGTTCAACTGAAATCCTCTGCGACAAATGTAACTCGCCGTACTACCTCCTAGATAGCCCACCATAGGCTAAATTTTACATTTTTATTTTACTGATAAAGATTATTTTTAATGTGATGGCATACCATTATCCTAAGATGGGTTTCGTGCTTTCGCAAATGAATGGTAAATATTAAAATGGATTTTTGCTCCGCTGGTGCTAACGCAGGTTTCACCACGCTGTGGTGAGGGGGATATGACGCTCCTCTGGAGTTTCTAGGATTTCTCTTATGCTGTGGTTACTTATATGTCGCTCGGCTGGAGCTGAGGTATTTGCATCACGCTACTGTTATTACTGTGTCGCTCCGCTGGAGCTGAGGTAATTTTCATCACGCTACTGTTATTACTGTGTCGCTCCGCTGGAGCTAAGGTAGGTTTCACCACGCTGTGGTGATAGATTTTCTAATTTGGGGAAGTAAGTAGATATTGGTTGCTTGCTACTTTTCTAATTTCCTTCGGTATATCTGCGGCTCGTGCGGCGATGATTTGGTGGCATTTTGGTTCCGAAGTGCTGGACCCAATATTTTCCTCGCTTGGCTATGCCCATTTCTTTCATGTTTTCATTCATGATCATTTTACAATGACTCGGGCTTTCCAACCAATCTTTGACCACTTCTTCAAAGGTATCCTGTCCTTCGCCAAGATTTTCTCCGGCATATCTCCAAGAGTAACCAAGATCATCAAAACGTTCTCCTATATCTTCTCCTTTCCTGGAGAAATGAGAGAAGAATTGATATTCATTCATTTCCGAAGCATGAGAGGCTGCAGTGACATATAATTGATCGTTCCATACAATATTATCGACTGGCTTCATCCTTTTTCCACCACACTTACAACCAGATGTACGAATGTTATTTATTTCGTTAACGAAATGGTTAATTACCCTACTTGGTGGTTGGGCAAGAAGATTTGCGAAAGCGAAAATGAAAAAAACGAATGTGATTGATAATTGCTTCATAACTCAATGGATGCTAAGATAACGGTCAATGATTCTTAATTGTTTGATAAACTGTGTTAGAAAGCCTTTAAATATGGGGTTTGTTGGGTAGTAGGCATAAAAAAGGCGACCAAATAAAAATCTGACCGCCTCCGTTGCTATACGTAATTGAGTTATCTACTACAAATATTATAAAAGTGGAGCAATTACCAAAGCAACTACCGACATTAATTTCAAAAGAATATTCAGGGAAGGTCCTGAAGTATCTTTGAAAGGGTCTCCTACAGTATCTCCTACTACAGTTGCTTTGTGTGGTTCAGATCCTTTATAGTACATCTGCCCATTAATCTCCACACCTTCTTCAAACATTTTTTTGGCGTTATCCCATGCTCCACCAGCGTTAGACTGGAAGATGGCCATAAGGACTCCACATACAGTTACACCGGCCAATAGTCCACCCAACATTTCCGCTCCTCCTAAGAAGCCGACAAGTACTGGAGATACGACTGCAATTACACCAGGTAAAATCATTTCTCTAATCGAAGCTTTGGTTGAGATTTCAACACACTTGTCATATTCTGGCTTACCATCCGCTGCATCAAAAACAGCTCTATCTGAATCAGACCATTCGGACATTTCTTTGCCGTCATTTTTTTTCATCATTGCTAAGGCCGCTTTAAGCTCAGGAATGTCTTTAAACTGTCTTCTAACCTCAGTAATCATATCCATGGCAGCTTTACCTACGGCATTCATTGATAAGGCTGAGAATAAGAACGGAAGCATTCCACCGACCAATAATCCAGCCATAACGTTAGGATTAGCAATGTTAATTGAATCGATTCCTGCAGTTGCCATAAAGGCTGCAAATAAGGCCAATGCAGTCAATGCTGCTGAACCTATCGCAAATCCTTTACCAATTGCTGCAGTTGTATTACCAACAGCATCTAATTTATCTGTTATCTGTCTAACCTCTTTAGGAAGTTCTGCCATTTCAGCGATTCCTCCGGCATTATCAGAAATAGGACCGTAAGCATCTACAGCTAGTTGAATTCCAGTATTGGAAAGCATTCCTACGGCTGCAATGGCAATACCATATAAGCCAGCAAAGTGGTAGGCGCCAATGATCGCTGCTGCCAGTACTAAAATTGGAAGTGCGGTTGATTGCATTCCTACGCCTAGCCCCGCAATAATGTTGGTTGCTGCACCAGTTACAGATTGATCTACTATTGACTGTACTGGCTTAGTTCCAGTTCCTGTATAGTATTCTGTAATTTTTCCAATCGCTAATCCAGAAACAAGTCCGAAAAGAATGGCATAAAATACACCCATGGAAGAGTAGGTTATTGACCCTACGGTCCACTCAGCTGGTAACATCCATCTTACAATTAAGAAGGTCATTACCAACATAAGAAAGGCAGATAAGAATTCACCGATGTTCAACGCTTTGTGGGGATCTCCTCCTTCTTTCACTCGGACAAAGAAGGTTCCGATGATAGAGGTAACGATACCTACACAGGCAAGAACCAATGGTAATAATACCGCATTCATTCCACCAAAATCGTTGGATACAGCATAACCAGCAGAACCTATAAAGGTCGCTCCTAATACCATGGTCCCAATGATTGAACCTACATAGGATTCAAATAGATCGGCGCCCATTCCTGCTACATCACCTACGTTGTCACCAACGTTATCTGCAATGGTTGCTGGATTTAGAGGGTGATCTTCTGGTATTCCAGCTTCTACTTTTCCCACTAAATCGGCTCCAACATCAGCAGCCTTGGTATATATACCACCTCCTACTCTTGCGAATAAGGCGATAGAAGAGGCTCCAAAAGAGAATCCGGTAAGGATGGTTATTACTCTTGTTACTTGAGCAGAATCCGCTACACCAAACATATTAGAATATAGCGCGAATAATCCTCCTAGTCCTAGAACTCCTAGACCTACAACACCAAGTCCCATGACAGATCCACCAGCAAAGGCAACCTCAAGGGCTTTACCGATGCTTGTTCTAGCGGCGTTGGTTGTTCTTACATTGGCTTTAGTTGCTACTTTCATTCCTAAATAACCGGCTAAAGCAGAACAAATTGCTCCTAGAATAAAGGACACAGCCACCATCCAAGAAGAATTTTCAGTCATACCGCTCCAAGCCATAAGACCTGCAACAATTAAAACAAAAATAGCTAGTACCTTATATTCTGCTTTTAAGAATGCCATGGCTCCATCGGCAATGTTTTTAGCAATTCTTGCCATTTTTTCATTTCCTACATCTTGCTTGGTTACCCAGGCAGACTTCCACATGGTGAAAACCAATGCGATGATTCCGAAAAATGGAATTGCGAAGGTTAAATTTTGACTCATTAAAAATTCGTTTTGTCTATTTTGATAAATATTTCAGCGCGCAAATATAAATCTATTTGACCGTTTATCAGAGTAGATGGCAAATATTGTTAATATTCTAATGCGATAATATTTAGATAAGTCTCTTTAAATTTTTAAGTTTGTCTAAATTTTTATTTCATGATTACTTCAACAGAGGAGGATTACTTAAAAGCACTGTTCAATATTGCCCAAAATGAACGCAAAGAAATGGTTGGAACCAACCAAATTGCTCAGAAAATGGATACAAGTGCAGCCTCTGTAACTGATATGCTTCGAAAGCTCAATGCGAAGGATTTAATTATTTACGAAAAATATAAAGGTGCCAAACTCTCGAGCTTGGGGACTGCACAAGCCATGATCCTGCTTCGAAAACATAGGCTATGGGAGAGTTTTTTAGTTGACAAGCTGGGTTTTGCTTGGGATGAAGTTCATGATTTGGCAGAACAATTGGAACATGTGCGTTCTCCTGAACTTGTAAATAAATTGGATGAATACTTGGGTTACCCCAAATTTGATCCACATGGTGACCCAATTCCAGATCTAAATGGAACCTTGACCATTAGAAATCAAGTCATTCTATCAACACTTGCGGAATCAGAGCATGGGACTGTCGTGGGCGTAAAAAAGCATGACAAGCAATTCCTAAGTCACCTAAACAAAGTGAACATCAATATTGGGGCAGAAATAACCATCATTGAAAAATTTGAATACGACCAATCATGTAAGGTCATGATTAACAACAAGATGGAGGCAGTACTAACTGCTGCTGTTTGTGAAAATATATTTGTAAAACCAGCCTAATGAAAAAGTTTTTACCTCTATTAAGTATTATATTATTGTTATGCTCAGGGCAAATGAATGGTCAGAAAAAGATAGAAGTGCTTTGTTCTGCATCCATGCTTACCGATATAGCGAATAACATTGTTGGTGATTTGGCCGATGTGAAAACCATTGTGCCGATCGGAGGAGATCCACACATCTATGAGGCTACTCCAAGAGATGCGCAAAAAGTCAGAAATGCACAAATCATTTTTGTAAACGGCCTTACTTTTGAAGGATGGATCAACGAGCTCATTGACAACAGTGGCACCAAGGCAAAAACCTACACAGTTACAGAGGGTATTGATGTCATCGCCTCTACACAATATGAAAATTCTTATGATCCTCATGCATGGATGGATGTAAGTAATGCCATCATTTATGCAAGAAACATGAAGGATGCTATGGTTGAAAATTTTCCTGCTTCCGCAAATGTGTTTGAAGAAAATCACAAGGTTTATGAGCAGGAACTGAAAGACCTTCACGCTTACGTGCAAGCTCAAATAAATAAGATTCCTAAAGAGCAAAGAATCTTGATAACCTCTCACGATGCCTTTAATTATTATGGCAAGGAGTACGGTATCGACGTTGAGGCCATCATTGGAATATCTACTGAGGCAGATGCACGTACCTCAGATGTTGCGCGGGTTGCGCGGGTGATAAAAGAAAGAAAAGTTCCTGCCATCTTTGTTGAAAGCACCATAAATCCAAAGTTAATCAAACAACTTGCTGATGATAATGGTGTCCCAATTGGGGGCGAACTTTATGCAGATTCTTTGGGCAAACCAGGCACTGAAGCAGGGACATACATCGGGATGATAAAATCCAATACAGATGTTATTGTTAAGGCATTGAGTTCTGAAGCTAACCAAGAAGAATCTTCAGGTATACCGGAGCGAGAAAGTTCTATGATGACTTTTATAATTGTGGGTATAATTCTCTTTGTACTACTTCTATTTGCGATGATAAAACTTAGGAATTAATGTCTAAAGAATATGCTATTGAAATAGACGGACTTTCAGTTAATTATGGAAAGAAAAGAGTCCTTACAAACATTCACATGGATTTGCCGAAAGGCCAGATTTATGGCGTTATAGGACCCAATGGTGCAGGAAAATCTACCCTATTTAAATCTATTCTAGGCCTAATTGAATATAATTCTGGTACCATAAAAGTGTTTGGGGAAAAAGTAGAGCAAGCACGTAAAAAGATCGCTTACCTTCCTCAAAAAGACGAAATTGATTGGCAATTTCCGGCAACTGTTTACGACATAGTTATGATGGGTCGCTACCCTTTCAAGTCTCTATTTTCGCGGCTGGACAAGGAGGATTTAGCAATTGCGGCTGAAGCGATGGATCAGATGGGCATAACAGACCTTAAGGATAGACAAATCGGAGCGCTTTCAGGTGGGCAGCAACAAAGAGTCTTTCTTGCAAGAGCCTTAACTCAAAAGGCTGAACTATTCTTCTTTGATGAACCCTTTGTTGGTGTCGACATTACCACTGAACACAGAATGATAGAAATTATGAGGGATTTAGCTGAAAAAGGTAAGACGCTTATCGTTGTTCATCATGATTTATCAACGGTGGAGGAATACTTTGATCAAGTCATTATGTTAAATCAAAGATTAATTGCCTGCGGCGTTACCAAAGAGGTCTTTATACCGTCTAAAATTTCAGAGACTTACCGCTCGCAGCTGACAATTCTGCAGCAAATAGGTACATAACTTAGAATCTGTCGTTTATCTAGCAAACAATATTTCAATCTAGCCCTTTATTTGTATAACAAGCTTAGAAGATGGTCTATCTTCATATAAATAAAATTTACTATGTATAAAGTGTTGATTATTTTTTCGTTAGCTCTATTTTCGAGTCTCAATATACATTTACATGCCCAAGACTGCGAGCCTGGCGAAATTCCTTGTACCCTAGAATTCTTGACAGATGTCTATGGATATGAGTTTTCATGGTTGGCTGTAAGCCAAACTGGGGACACTTTAGCTTCAAGTTTTGATTCTGAATTATTGACTGATCAAGGCTTTTATGAGAACAGTACGCTCTTTTTTGAGCAATTCTGTATTCCATCAGATGAATGCGTAAGATTAATTTTATTGGATAGTTATAATGATGGTTTTACCAACGGTGGATATGTAAGATTTACCGCTGGGGGCAACGAATTATTCCTATTAACCAATTATGGCGGCAGTCATCAGGAATATTTTAACTGCGAACCTGGATTTACCTGTGATGATCCATTCACAATAACAGATTTTGACTTTACGATGAATGTTGATGAAAGATGGTTTATTCTGAATGTTGATTCAATCGGTCAATATGAAATTTCCACTTGTAATAACCCAGACGGATGTGATACTGAAATATTTGTCTACTATGATTGCCCTATTGTTATTCAAGAGAATGTAGAAGGCACTATTTTTTATAATGATTCAAATGATGAATGTGGCGAAAGAGCAATGGTAATCAATTCAATCAATGCTGGCCAGGATTACATTGTCAGGATACAACGCAATGAACAAAATTGCGGTGCAGAAATAAATGTAAAGATTAAATACATCGGGGAAATTGAAGGTTGCACCGACCCGAATGCTTGTAACTATGATCCACTAGCCACGATTGATGATGGCTCTTGTTATCAATATGGCGATCCAGAATGTCCAAAAGGCCCAGATCTTAGATTAAATCCTTTTGTATTAGCTAGTTCAATGTTTGTTGAAACCATTGACAATGTTGATCAGTGCTTGGTCGAAGAAGGTTGCATTAGAGGAGTTGGAGTAAGAGACATTGTGCGTTTTTCTACAAGAATTGAAAACGTAGGAGAGTTGGATTATTTCATTGGTGACCCTGCGGATCAAGCAGATCAATTCACCTATGACAATTGTCATAACCATTTTCACTACGATGGATATGCCCAGTATAGTCTCTATGATGTAAGCGGTCAACACATCCCTATTGGATATAAAAATGGTTTTTGTGTATTAGATCTTGAGTGTCCTTCACCGGGCATGTCAAAATACAGATGTGATTATATGGGTATCACTGCCGGATGTGCAGATATTTATGATTCATACATTGATTGTCAGTGGTTAGATATTACTGATGTACCGGATGGTGATTATGTTTTTGTTGCAGTAGTCAATGTTGATTTGGCGAGAGACGCATTAGGAAGAGCAGAAACAGACACTTTAAATAACTATGCTCATGTATGTATTTCATTTGATAGAAGTTCGGGAGTGTTGCAAGTAACTCAAGATCCCGATTGCGAGCCATATGTTGATTGCGCTGGTTTAGTTTATGGTAATGCAGAGGTAGATTGTGAAGGCAATTGTGGGGGTTCAAGAAAAAGGGGAGATCTTAATTTAGATCAATTACACAGCATGCAGGATGTTGCTATGTATGTAGATTTAATCATGAACAAAGAAACCGCCACGGACTGTAATGACTTATATGCCGATGCAGATATAAATGTATACGACGCTGCCCTACTTCAGAGTTGTATCATATATGGTTTAGAACACGATCATTCCGACGGCACGACGGCACATAATCACTGTTTTTTCCCAGGAGGAATCAACAATTTTATTGATACCATATCCATAGATGTTAAGCACGATTATGTAAACGATCCAGAGTACTTATACATAGACATCACGAATCCTTCCGATGGTCTTCAAGCTTTTCAATTGGAAATAAGCGGAGCCGAGATAGAGCAGGTGCTACAAAATACAATTCTTACGGAGCAAATTTTTGAATTTTTCGTCTCTGAAGATGGCTTATTTTTATTAGCTATGCCAATAGCTGATGCTTCATTGGATCGTTCAAATATGGAACAAGGATTATTAAAAATTAAGATAGACCGCACCGCTGAAATGGTCTGCATTGAAAATGTGATTTTAGTTGCAGACAATGATCAATTGATTGCCCACAAATTCACAACTTCATGTGCTGAAACTGGTTGGACTTCTAGTGTCGACAATATCTTAGATGCTAAAGACCTAGAACTATATCCTAACCCAGCGTCTGACAAATTGAATATTTATATTGACAGCAACTCATTCATTCCAGAGTCTATCAGTTTCTTGACTTTGAATGGGGAAACGGTCTTCGCTGATAACTTAGTTGGTAAAAATTATGAAGTTGATGTAAAGGAATGGGCAGAAGGTATGTATTTTGTCCTAGTAAATGGCAAAGACGCACAATACACTAAAAAGTTCATCATCCAACATGACAGATAAAATCTTGTTACTTATCGGGATGTTGGCTTTTCAGGTTAACATCCTGATGAGCCAAGATATCCTCTATCTAGACAGCACAAATCTTACGAAATACGAACTGGTTACTGGTTTAACAATCCCTTGGGAAATTACTTGGGGTCCTGATGATTTTATCTGGGCAACTGAAAGACCAGGAACGGTCGTTAGGATCGAGCCATCTACTGGGAATTTTACTCAAGTTTTGGATATTCGATTTCGGGTAGTCAATGAAGATGAAGTTGGCTTTGGGAGTGAGTATGGAATGTTGGGCATGACCTTTCATCCAGATTTTGAAAACACTCCAAAAGTATATATTGCCTACACTTGGGGTCCCCCGATCATCGTGCGTCTCTCTTCTTTTGATTGGGATGGAGAGGCTTTAGTCAATGAAGAAATACTTTTAAATAATATTGAAGGTGCGACCTATCATAATGGGTCGAGGCTGGTGATCTCCCCAGACGAAAAAATAATGATGACTACTGGCGATGCCAGCAACCCGATCCTCTCTCAGGATACTTTTGGCCTTAACGGCAAGGTCTTGCGATTAAATTTAGACGGTAGTATTCCTGATGATAATCCATTTCCAGATTCTTATGTTTATTCCATTGGACATAGAAACAGCCAAGGAATGGTTTATTCTCCTGATGGGATTCTGTATAGTTCAGAACATGGAAATTTAAATTCAGACGAGTTGAATATCATTGAGCCTAACCAAAATTATGGCTGGCCATTCGTAGAAGGTGTGTGTAATACAGGCGTTGAAATAACCTATTGTAATGACTTGAACCTTGTTGAGCCACTGACTGAATGGTCTCCTTGTATAGCAGTGAATGGCATTGATTTCTATGATCATGATGCCATACCAGAATGGAAGGGAAAAATATTAATGGCTGTTCTTGGCGGTGCAGGTTTCATCCGCAAACCAAGTGTGACTGTCATTAGCCTATCAGATGATGGGCTCAGTTATGCAGGAGAAGAAAAATTCTTTGAAAACTTCGGGCGTATTAGAGATCTTTGCATTAATCCTTACACTGGGTCCATATATTTTGCGACCAACGGAAATGTATATCCAGGCTCAGGCCCAAATCAAATCATTGAATATCGAAATGATGCGAGTGTGAGCATTGAACCTGAATTAGACATTTCTCAGGATTTTAAAATTGTTCCGAATCCAGCGAAAGACCTTATCAGTCTGAACGTAACTCAAGAATTAATTGGTTCTAAGTACACCGTTATATCTTATGATGGGAGCATTGTCAAAGAAGGTCTGATTGAAAGTCTAGAACATCAACTCAATGTTACCGAGCTCTCCATTGGAAACTATTACATCGTCACAGATAATGCCATCGGGAAGTTGACCCGGACCTTCAGTGTGATTCGATAGCATCGAAATATTTAAGATGTCTTTTTCTTAGGGTTTTGCGGAACGGGGTCAGGGCCCATACCACCCCATGGATGGCATCTACCTATTCTTCGCAAACCTAACCAAGTTCCCTTGAGAATGCCCCATTCAAAAATGGCATCCACCATGTAATGAGAGCAAGTAGGGGTGTACCTGCAGGTAGGCCCTAAAATTGGAGAGATTAATTTTTGGTAGACCCGGATGGGGAAAATATATACTTGTTTTAGAATTCTACTGACAGTCAAAATTTCTTATTTGATCTTCTGAATCAAAGATAAAATAGTCTCGTATCGATGTATCTGTTTTAAAGGAGACGATGTTTTTTTGATCATCGTATTTTTCAGTCAAGATGGTATTCATAATGGTAATCTCCTGGCAATCATTCGCTCCTTCAATTTGCATATAGCACCAGATGGCCATTAAATCTTCTGATAGTTCCTTCCCTATCCATTTGGCTTGGAGTTCTTTCTGATCACAACTTAGTACGACTGTTGACTCTAAATATTTGGCAATGAATTCATCTGCCTCAGGAACTTCTTTGTCTGTCCCGATATGCAATCCTTCCACCTCTAAATCTTTTAAGGTCAACTCAAGATCATCGATAAAAATATGAATGCTTAACTCAATGGTATTGTTCTCAGAGACATATCGAATTTCACTTTTGGACATGTGAAAATCGTGGAGTTCTACCCTTGCCGTAAAGTCTTGGCAAAGGAGTAGAAAAAATAAGATTAAAAAGTATCTGTTAAGGTTCACTAGGCAAACTTTGGCCTAATGATAAGGAATATTAGAGCAAGTAAGAAAAACATAAGACCAATCCAGAGGAATAAATTAGGAAAATGGAAGCCACTGTCGCCTGGAGGTAAGATTGTTGGACTATTCGCTTGAATAGCGTCGCCTTCCAAATTATCTGATTCATTGATCAGTTCTTTGGGAAGGATATTACATAATTTATCTTGTTCCTCTCCTATCAAGGCTAGACCCACTTTATTTTGAAGCCAAATTCTATCTTGGGCGTCTACAAATATTTTTGAATTTTTATCCGCATTTACTGGAATGACACAGGTCGCCCTGTAAGGGTCCTTCATGAATTGCTCTTTGTCATAACTGATCAACCGGTCTTGGTGCAAGACAAATATTTTCTCCTTGTGGTAGAAAAAATCTAGAATGTTGGAATAAGTAGGAAAATAATCAAAAGAAATTTTGTCACTAAGACAGTTCACTTGAATAATAGATCTTTTGGCTGGGATCAACATTTTTTGATCCGTGATAAAAAACTGCCTGTTAGACTGAAGTACTTCTTCCCTTTCGTCAAGCAGACTTTCATGTTCGAGTTCACCATTATTCTTCAGTTGATAAATACCTTCTTTACTGACTGCATAATGCGCACGTCCACAACTTAGAACATTGTAAAAAGGTTCTCCATCAGGGATTAACACAGTCGTTTTGGTACCGTCAAATTTAAAGATTCCAGAATCATGTGCTACAAAAACATCTTTACCTATTTCAGAGATTTGATTTGCCTTTTTTCCTCTTAGAGAAAATTTCTTTTTTACCTCTTTTGTATTTCTATCTAATAATAAGGCTTGATTCTTTACTTGAATCCAAAAGTCTCCATCTTTTGATAGGAAAGATTTTTCAATGGGACGATAATCAACCTTGTTAAATTTCTTTTGTGATTCATTAAAACCATAGACTTGACTCTTTCCTGAAATCAATAATTCCTCACCATAATAATATAACGGCCCATCTGTCAGCATATGATTCCCATGATAGTAGGATCCTTGACTATTTGAAATGAATAATCCTTCTGAGGTTCCAATGAGCATTAAATCTTGTTGGGAATTATATTCCAGTGCATGCAGGGTAAAACCTTCACTTTCCATGGTTGGAATTAAGGTGGCAGATTTATCTTTTAAATTAATTCTGAGCAGATGCTTATCGGTAATAACCCACAAAAAGCCATTATTATCTGTTTCTATCTCCTTGACTATAGATTTACCAATGTAAGCTGTAAGGTCAAAATTTTCAATTCTTTTGGGATTGTGGATGTGCGCAATTCCTCCTTGATAGCCAACATAAACATCATCTGTAGCAGAAATATGAATTGTGCTAACATTGTTCGTCGGTAGTCCATTCAGGTTAGATATTCTTCGGAGTTTAGATTCTTCATTGAATTTGTAGATGCCACTGCCATAATTAGTAAACCATAGAGTCCCGTTGCTTTGCTTTCTTATATCCCAGAAAGGTGCTTCAGAATTCATGATAACAGAAAAGGTATCAATTCTTTCATTGACGATTCTGTATAAACCATAAGACGCTACCCAAGTGGTTTCACCATCCTTGTAGACGGCTGCATTGGGATATTTTTCTTTGGTTAAAAATGGTCTGATTTTACCCTTTTCAATTTGATAGAAGCCTCCATAATTTCCTAGAAAAATTGGTTGATCGACGAAGCGGTCGTAGGTCTGATTGTGAAATAACAGGTTCTTTCCTATTCCAAGGGTACGGCATCTAAGCATACTAGGCTCAATGATACACAGACGATCAATCGTCATAGCATAAGTTTTACCAGTCTTCTTGTCGTGCCATAGCTCTTTCAGTTCTTCTTGTATATCAGCATATTGTACGATATAGGGTAATTGGCCTTCTACAGTGTAGGAAAGTAAAATAAAACTGAAACATAGAAATATAAGACGAAAAATCATGGTAAAAGCTAATAATGTGTCATTTACATATTACAAAAATATGTAATATGTTTTACTTTTACCCTATAATTTCTACTTTCCTACAAGAAAAATGGTTGGTATTTTATCTCTAACTTTAATGGAAGAGCCGCTCCATTGGCTGACTTTCAAGGTTTTTATACGCTCCTCTGTACCTGAAACGTCGGTGGCTATTGTCAGTCTTAGGGTTTTATCTAGATATTTTAGGAGGAAATTGAAGAGTCGTTTGTTCCGATATGGAGCCTCAATGAAGATTTGTGTCTGACCTTTTTGGGCAGCACTATTGAGATTTTGGAGTCTTTTCTTTAACTGTGGTTCTTTGATTGGAAGATAACCCTGAAAGGCAAAAGACTGACCATTTAATCCTGATGCTGCCAGGGCTAAAAAAAGACTAGATGGTCCGACTAGTGGTTGTACACGGAATCCATGGTCATGTGCCGCTTGCGCAAATAATTGTCCTGGATCTGCAATCCCTGGCATGCCGGATTCGCTCATAACACCAACTTCTTTACCAGCTTGTAGCCAGGCAAGCATTTCATTTATTTTCGGCTGAAGAGGTTCTTGTATTTCAATGATCTCAATGTCTGAAATCGGAAATTCTAAATTACACCGGCTTAGGAATCTTCTGCTTGTTCGTGCTCGTTCTGTGACATAGTACTTGAGGCGATGAATCACAGTTATGGCTGCTGGTGAGATGGTTTGAATTCCATCTTCAGTAATCTCACAGGGGACCATATATAGTACTGACATGTTTAAATCTAATTCTCTGGCTTAAATATACGTCCTTGTTTTTTAACGACCACTGTTATCATGTTCAGACATTAACCTAGGGTCAAAGCTTAGCTTTATCTGATCAATTACCTACGCCGTAATTAAATCCTTGAGTTCCTCATTCTTATTGCGTAAATCCGCTTGATGTTCAATAACAGACTTTAAATTCAATAGATAAAATGTCCAACCTCTTGAGTCTTGAACATAATGGCTCATTTTTGATAGATCATCTGTTTCAATTTCGGTGGCTTTAAGCGTAACGATGGTCTCCCCTTCTTCTCGGCTCAAAGAAAATCTAACGGGTGCATTTTTAGAGAAGCTGATACAAAATTCATCGGTTCCATTATTTTCCATCACTACCCCTTTTTCGCAAACATCATCTGAGTAACCATGCCAATAGAATTCATATTGATCATGAGTTTCTATGGACTCATTAGCTTCTCTATGATTTTCTTGAGGGTTCAAAAAGACGGCTTTTCTAAGAAACCATTTCTCCCATCCTTCTGGCGTATCGAAAAAGGGAAAAACATTTTTTAAAGCCGTTTTTATATTTACCCGTAAGGTGAAGCTACTCCAATCGTTATTTATTCCCATGATTTAATTATTTATTGCTAATGTATTTATGACTAAAGGTAATGGTATGAAATAAAAAAGATCCAGGAGCCTGGGCCACTGGATCTACTAAAAATGTGAGGACGATATTCTTTAATATCTTAACCTGTGAACTACACTAATCGTTTTCATCCGAACAAACTCAATTGCGGACTTTTAATTGATTGGTACAATTCGGTATCCAACTCAATCTTTTTTATCTCATCGAAGTAAACTTTTTTTGCAAGTCTCATTTGTTCGGTGATGGCTTCGGCAAAGGAGCCGGAACCTTTCATTCGATCACCAAACTTAGAGCTACCAGCGTTACCCTCGTGTAAGCTTGCGATTTGGTTCATAACCTTATCGTATTTGTGTGGATAGGTTTTTTGTAGCCAGTCTCTGAAAATATCTTCAACTTCTCCATTCAATCGAATGACGATGTGGTTAATATCAACTGCTCCATGACTGGCTACAGTTCTAACGAGTGGCATTATTTCATGATCATTCAAGCCTGGTATGATCGGAGCAGCTAAAACTGTTACTGGGATCCCCTCGTTAGACAAATGCTTTATCGTTCTCAGTCTGGTAAAAACTGAAGAGGCTCTAGGTTCTAATTTTTGCCTCAGGCGGTCATCTAAAGTGTTTAGAGAAATGGCTACTTTGACCAGGTTGTGTCTAGCCATTTCTCTAAGAATATCAAGGTCGCGTAAAATAAGAGCGTTTTTAGTGACGATTGTTACAGGGTGTCTGAACTCCCAAAGAACTTCCAATATCGATCTCGTGATCTCCAATTTCTTTTCAATTGGTTGATAACAATCAGTGTTCCCAGAAAGCATAATAGGCGAAACCTTCCAGGTTGGACTCATCAATTTCTCTCGAAGTAAATCAGCCGCATTATCTTTAATAACAATCTTAGATTCAAAGTCTAAGCCAGACCCGAAGCCCCAATACGCATGGGTCGTTCGGGCGTAGCAGTAAGTACAACCATGCTCACAACCTTGGTAAGGATTGAGAGAATAGTCCCCAGGTACATCTGGGCTAGTGACCTTATTGACTACAGACTTAGCTCTGCTATGAAGGAATTTTGTTTTTGGGAAGGGACCCTCTTGCCCTGTTATAATAGCATCTCTCACCAGATGCTCAAATCGTCCTGTTGGATTAATCTGGGCTCCTCGCCCTTTTACTACTCTTAGACTTTCCATAGGTTTTATTATTGTCGAATTATTCGTCAAATATAGGTCGGAAAATCGTAATGTCAAATTATTCGACATAATATTTTAAAATATGTCTAATTATTCGACATTATTTAGTTTCAGATATGAAAATCATACTTTTTTCTCACTTTTTCAATCATGAAACTAATCGTAGGCTAAGCTGACGAAAAAGACTAAATCGTGGTATTGAGTACCTGGCTGATGACTTTCTCCTATTTCTTTCAGTTCTTCCTCTCTTATAGATGGATCGTAACTAAACCAATATGCATCAGAGAAAGCGGCGTAACCTTGACGCTTGAGATGTGCAATGGGCGTTTGATTTATTAATAGTTGGTATTGCGCTTTTGTGATTATCGGGATTGCACCTGCTCCTTCGCTGCCAGGAAAAGTATTTTTTAGTAATGTCATATTTAAGAGGTTATCTATATCTATTGTATCTCCATGCGACAATGCGAGAGGGAATTTTCTGAAATACTTGGGGACTTGTACAACTTCGTCGTAAACAATCAAAATATCTGAGGAGAGTTGATAGAGATAGCTCAAGGTATCACAGAAATCTTGAAGGCCTTCGAAATTTGCTTCAGGGTATAGGATTTTCGAATAACCAACCCGAGCGGGTTTATATTTTATGTGTCCTATTTTTGACTCCTCAGCTTCTACCTGAAATTCAACGGTATAAATTTCCCAGCAGGCCATACAATCTGCTTTAAGTTCATTGCTTAATCCCAAAGACAAAATCAACAGTAGACAGGATAAATATTTCATGAAGGTCAGATTTATTTGCGTAAGCGTAAAAGATCGAAGCTCGCCCCACTTCCTAAAGGTAAATCTTATTTACCTTTACTTCATATCTTTCATACTTCAATAAAATGAACACTAATAATTTCACAAATACATTCCATTCTCGTCTCCATCCTTGCTCTTTAAAAAAGTTCAGCCTTTTGATTGTGCTTTCTCTTTTATTCATTGTACCGAATCAAATGTATGGTCAAGGATTACAGTTTACGAGAAATAAGAAGACGAAAGAAATAAAACTAGGAACTAGGGTTAATGTAAGCTACTCAAAGGATCATCTTGCGGATGATTGTGACTATTGTACGCGGAAATCTGTAACAGGAATTCTTACATCCGTGACCAAGGATAGTTTAACCATAGATGTTATGAAACTTGAAGAGTTTAGAAAAACTGAAGATTTTGCTGTCTTGACTAATTTACAATATCTGACAAAACCCAAACTTCAATCAATACCTAAAGAGGAAGTATTTGAGGTAAAAATTAAAACTAAAAAAGATGAAGATCTACGTATTGCCTTTTCTGCTCTGATAATCACAGCCGGAGTTACCACTGTCATAAGTTCTTTATTTCTTAAAAATAAAGAAAGTAGAAAAAGATTGGCAACCATCGGAGCCGCAGAGACAGGACTTGGCTTTATCGGCTTGCTCATTGGTGCAAGAAAATCCTATGATCTTCGAAAAACTAAAGAGATCCGCTGGGCCATTCTATAATGGCTGTAAATAACCCAATAAATTTTATCAAAAAACAAATCCAAAATCCAGTCCGATCCTAGGGCGAAAGAAATTTGCATCAAAATATGAAACGGATGTTTGATCTTCAACAAAAATGTTTGGATCACCTTTATAAAATATTTCTATACCTGTGTCAACAACATTAATATTTGAACTAATGACAAATTTTTGCCCACCTGTTATCTGGTGGATGTACATCAACTTTGCTCCTAAACCAAGGCAAAGACAGTTTTCAGAACTTGGATAATTGTTGGTTTGGTAAGGAGAGTAGCTTGAATGCGAATAATTTGCGGCGATTGTTATTCCTGCATGGAAATTATTTTCAACTGAACTTCTATGTAACAGAGATCTAAAATATTCTACTTCAAAAAGAAATTTCTTCTTATTTATGCGAAGATCAGGATCGAGCGTGAAGTCAGTAGGCATTGCACCCAAGCCATCTCTATTTAGCCACGATGCTTCTAGGAGAAATTCTGAAAGCTTGTTATTCTGAAATTCCATCCAGCCAAGGCCTAATTTCAATGCTCCAATGCTCTCTAGATCATACTCCACACCATCATGCAACTTATACTCCCAGTCATAGAATACACCGCCTTGTATGGTGAATAATTTTTCATTTTTATTTGTCGTGATTTCTTGAGCTTGCACTGAAGTAGGAGTCCAGCTTAGACCAAATAATAAATAAAGCGTAATAGCTTTTATAACATTGTAAATTGGAAAAGAATTCATAAGTTGCTTTTGTATTGTGTGAATAAAAACGGAAAACAAAGCGTGTTATTATTTCCTTGGATAAATAATAATAAAATTAGCCGAGTAGCATATTTTGCTTCTAAGGTAATTTTCCTTCTCGTCTGACTTCCACGAGATTGGATGCATTAAACATATCTATAGGAGTCACTACTATTTCATTCTTATCAAAGGTATTATTCAGATACCTGGCTTGAATGGCTGCAACTACTGCAGGGTCCTTCAGATCAAAGTCAGAGAATTTTTTCTGTGGACCGATTTCTATACCTACGGCATCATAAATTTTCCACACCAACTCTGAGCAATAAATTAGGTCGTCACTCCACTGAAATTTTTCATCATAGTTTTTACCGAAAAATTTCCTGCCTGTTTGTTTCATGATCGCCAACTTATCCGCCGTTAATAATTTGTTTGCTTTCTTTATTCTTTTAACTACGTAATGCTTATCTACTCCTTTCCTGATCCACCCTTCAAATTCAATCGCTTGGACTGGACCTACGGCCTCGTAGACCATCGTCCTTTCACCATCCATAAAGATAATTCCCATGTGTGTATAGGCAGATCCTGTAACTGCTTCTAACATATCACTCTGGGAGGTTCGCGATTTTTGAAAAATGAGGTCGCCATTTTTCAGGTTCGTATCTTCAACTCCTTCATCTCGAGCCATACTCCAAATGGCGAGACCTATTAAAATTCCAATAACGAAGAGTATTAATTTATTCATAGTATAATGATTGAGGCAGGTCCGAGCTGTAGGAGCTAGAAGTTATTTAAATTATGAATATAGGAAATAATTATTAATGGTTGGAATCGGACTAGGATTCGGCGAATTTAATGGATGGTGGGAGGATTGAAGATTTGATTTATTCAATTTTTGCGAAGGCCGTGATTTTATTTTTTTTAGGGAAGAAAGTGCTTTAAATTTAATAAAATTGAGTGGATCCGTGCATCCTGAGAATCATGATTCAAGAGCGTTTCAACTGCTAATTTCTCTTATCAGTATCCATTTATTATAAGTCAGAAATCAACATTTCCTTTGACTAGAACTTTGAATAATCTATTTGGCTGGAATCTAAGGCAGACAATTTTTCCATAAGATATTTAGTGATGGCGTCTTTCGATGGATGGTTTTCTGCGAAGCATGGATAGTATTCTGCATCATACACTATAAATGAGGCATAAGAGTTGCTCACGCTTTCGTGACCATCTACAACCAAGTTATATTTCCCTTCTAAGTTGGGAATAGAAACATCATTCCAAATATATTCTTGACCATTATACTTCCCTTTTTTCTTTTCATCCCAACCTCCAAATTCAGCATACATCATGGCTACCCCGTCGAGATAAGAATCAATATTATAATATCGTAACTCTGGAATGGTTATCGGTTCGACCCCCTTAATAATCTTGGTCTGTACTATCTCATAATTTGGCTTCTCGCTTTCCATGATTTGGGTTGATGTTTTTGTGGTTTTGCTGACTGCTGTTTCCGAGGTTGCAGGTGCATTTTCCTTGGTTGTGTTGCAGCTGGATGATAGAAAAGATAGGATTAATATACTCAAGATTTTATGCTTGAAAAGACATTTACATTTTGGCATTTTAATAATTTTATATTTTTAATCAATTACAATTATTTAATAAAAGCTGGTGGTTGCTTCCTTAGCATTCTATCGTTCTGAAGGTCAAATTTATTCTTGGACTTTTCACCTTTTTAGTTGGCGGTAAACGGTGTAGCCAGTTCTGTTGTGTTTCTCCTTTCATGACCAGCAAACTACCCTTCTCTAATAAAACCGAAATGTTTTGTTTTGTTTCTTTGTGTTTAAATGAAAATTTGCGCTCAGCTCCAAAACTTAAGGAACCGATAGCCCCATTTTTTTTCAAATCTTTTTCTCCATCGCTATGCCAGGCCATGCCTTCTTCTCCTGAATGATATAAGTTAAGCAAACAAGAATTGAACGTTTCTCCTGCCCTATTTTCTGCTATTTCTTTCAGTTCCATTAGTACTGGAGTCCAAGAAAGCGCGGATTTAGTCGTATTTGAATAAGTATAATCAAATGGTTTATCCCCATACCAGGCGACCTTTCGTTTGGTAACAATCACTTTCCCAAAAATATGGGCTTTGTCATTTTCCCACGGAATATTTTCTAACAATTGGTCGTAATAATTCTGTGCTTTTTCTGCATTCATTATTGCTCCGTAATAATTTACTTCTCCGTCAAAGGGTAAGATATTTAGGGTGGTATTGAATAAATCCATCGGTTCAATTATTATAATCTTCTTGCAATCGAATTATCTGCTTGTTATAAGTACAAAGTTATTCTTTTTAAACACTGTTTATGGTGCATGAAATTTCTTCAACTTTCGGGACTTTAATTTAGGTGATTTTTGTGAGGTGTAGGATTTAATTTTATTGAAGAAGGCATTCCTTTTATTTAAAGACATATAGAATCAAGCAAATCCTTTTATCCAGAAAATCCTAATTTAAAAAGTTGCAACTGCCGAGTGAAATTCAAAAAAAACCAATCTTAATTCGAAATGAGGTAAATAAAAATGAGAATATTGGTTCTATTCAACTTGAAAGAATGATAATTCACCTGCCAACACTACTCTTTAAAAATCTTAAAGGTCCTTTTGCTTGTTAAGTCCTTATCATAGACAACTAAAAAATATAGTCCGGAAGAAAGGTGGCTAGTATTGATGGAAATCTCATTATTCGTTGCTTTTGATATAGATAAACTTTGATCCCTTCCCATTTGATCCAGAAGCTTAATCTGCAGCTTATTTGCTTCGATAGATTTACTTTGCAAGATTATTTCATTTTTAAATGGATTGGGAAATAAGTCGAAATCTATTGATTCATGAAAGAGGTTTTCTGTATCTGTTATACAAGCATCAAATTCTAGTTCAAATGAATTTTCGAGATTAATTGATTTCAGACATTGATTTTTTCTATTATCACACAAACCAATACACGGGAAATGAAAGAAATTCACAGTACTACCATAACCTTCTATCCAATAAGCAGAAATAAAAGAGGTCTCGAAATTGATGTTAGTTTGGTATCCATTATCGTATTTCACTTCAAGAATCCTGTGCCTTTGATCTCCAATCATTAAGCTATCCTCTGATAATACAGTAACATAATACACTGAATCCATCGCAAATTCTTGTTCCCAATAATTTAGTTTAATAGTATCACCTACAGAAAGGCCAAAATCGTATAATAGTTCAAAATCATTATCGACTCCATTAAAATAAAACATAGAGTCTCCTGATTCATAAATATAGTTTTCTTGTGGTCTAATATCACAGGTGCTATATTCAGAAGATAAGATCTTACAAGCCTTTTCACTTATAATTGTGTCTCCCGTAATCTGAAGCGTGTTTATATTATCTGGATTTGTGTTGGTGAGACTAAAGTGCGTCATATAATAATTCAACTTTAGACTATCCACCAAAACCGACTGTGCTTCAATTCTTGAAAATGATAGAAGAAAAAGGACGACTAATATAATTCTGCTCATAAATATTTGCGTAAGCTTATTAACTGATCTAATCGGCAAGTTGAACCTCAACGTACTTTATTTTTACGGATGGATTCCGGGAACAAAGACTACCGATGTATCCTTCCCCAATTTCAAGCTCCTTCAAAAACCATTGCTCCCCATCCACTTCAAAATGATCCTTTGAAACATCCAACTCAATTTGATCAAGATAACTCAAATTAAGTCCCATAGCTTTTATGATGCTTTCCTTTCTCGTCCAAAACCAATAAAAAGTGTGCATGGCGTCTTCTGCACTTATAATCATCTGCCATTCTCTGGGAGAAAACATGGAGGTAAAATCTGAGAAATCTATGGGCTTCACTTTCTCTAGGTCTATACCGATGGCCCCTTCATTTGCGAAAGCGCAAATCACTTGATGATCTGAGTGTGAGATGTTAAACGCTATTCCTGGCAAATAAGGCTTTCCATTTTCCTCAAGCTCTATTTTCTCCAAATCTGCCTCATAACCAAAAGATTCAAGTCCGCGTTTCAGTAGTAATCGGCCAACGACATAATTATAAGCGCTCAAGTCTGATTTATATCGATGAGCTCTTGAATGTAAGGAAGCCGGCAATTGGGCAAGTAATTGATTCAGTAAATTCTGATCCATTAATGCCTTGGTATACGCTGTATATAGGGTTAGCTCCATTTAATCTCTTCTATTACTATGTCTCACGATAAATAAAAGTAGTAATTAATGCACTTAGTGATAGGAAATCAAAAATATCTTCCTTTCTTTGTGTGGTACTTTGAGAACTAAAATATTACCACAAGTGTTACTCCTGTGAATTAAGCTATGATCACCAAGGAACTTATCATTGAAACCGCCACTAAATTATTCATGCAACATGGAGTAAAAACCATTACAATAGACCGTATTGTAAAGGAACTTCGCACTTCCAAGAGAACAATTTATAGCCATTTTGAGGATAAGGTGACCTTATTGAGGGCCTGCCTTGATGTATATAATACAAAGGTGCGCGCTGAAAATGAGGAAGTGATCAGGACGGCGGATAATGTCATTGAGGCCATGGGGCATTTACACCAAAAGATTGTGAGACGCTCCCACCAGATTAATCCCAATTTTTTTGGAGACATCATTCATTACTATCCTGGCTTACTGCATGAATCGTATAAACGGAATGGCAATTACGCACATAAACAATTGATAGAATTGGCAGATGCGGGGATAAAAGATGGAGTTTTTCAAGAGGATATGGATGTTGAGGTGGTCGGGAAAACAGTATTGACGCTTCTCAAACTATTAAAAGATAATGAACAATTTCCAGTAACAGAGTTCAGTAAGGAGAGATTAACCTTTGGCATCATGGTACCTTACTTGAGGGGATTGTGCACGAGCAAAGGAATAGAATTACTGCACATACAAGAAGAATTGTTTCGGGTCCAAATATGATCCATGCAAGGAAGATTAGGAAGGAAATAACAATAACAACAGGCTACTAAACATAACACATTAATGAATTTAAATTCATCTTTAAAGAAAACCCCAATTGCCGTTATAGGCCTCTCAGCTATGTTCGCTGATGCAAAAAATATTGAAGAGTTCTGGACCAACATTATTCAATCGAAAGATAGTATTAAGGATGTTCCAGCGAATCGTTGGTTGATTGAGGACTACTTTGATGAAGACATGATGGCGCCGGATAAGACTTACTGTAAGCGTGGCGGATTTCTACCGGAGATAGATTTTAATCCAATGGAGTTCGGCTTACCGCCAAATATTTTAGAAGTCACGGATGCTTCACAGTTGCTCGGACTGGTCGCTGCAAGAGACGCATTGGAGGATGCAGGTTATGGTAGGAGCTCAGAAAAATTTACGAAAGAACTTAAAGAAAAAACCGGCGTATTGCTTGGTGTTGGTGGTGGACAGAAATTGATCACGCCATTAATTGCAAGGTTACAATACCCGATCTGGGAAAGAGCGTTGCGAGCGAGCGGTGTTTCAGAACAAGACATTCCTAAGATTGTTGAGAAGATGAAATCCGCCTATGTTGGGTGGAACGAGAATGCTTTTCCAGGTCTACTCGGAAACGTAATCTCTGGTCGAATCACCAATCGATTTGATCTAGGAGGAATTAATAGTGTGGTTGATGCAGCCTGTGCGGCTTCCTTGAGCGCCATTAAAATGTCCTTGAGTGAATTGGTCGAGGGAAGATGTGACATGATGTTGACGGGTGGTGTCGATACAGATAATTCACCGTTCATGTATATGTCCTTCAGTAAAACACCCGCCTTTTCAAAGTCAGGTAACATCAGCCCGTTCAGTGACAAGGCCGATGGGATGTTGATTGGTGAAGGTCTGGGGATGTTGGTTTTAAAAAGACTGGAAGATGCAGAAAGAGATGGAGACCAAATTTATGCCGTTATAAAAGGTGTGGGAACTTCTAGTGATGGACGTTTCAAATCCGTATACGCTCCACGTCCTGCTGGTCAAGCTTTGGCGATGAATCGCGCGTATGAAGATGCGGGCTATGCCCCGAGTACTGTCGGCTTACTTGAAGCGCACGGTACCGGAACAGGCGCTGGTGATCCAACGGAATTTACTTCGATGCAAATGGTCTTTGGGGCAGACAACCCAGAGAAGCAACACATCGCTTTGGGTTCTGTGAAATCACAGATTGGTCATACTAAATCTGCTGCAGGTGCTGCGGGGATTATTAAGGCTGTTTTGGCACTTCACCATAAGGTATTACCACCGACCATCAATGTCGAAAAACCAAATTCTAAATTCAACATTGAAGATTCCGCAATCTATATAAATACGGAGGCTCGTCCTTGGTTGCGAAATGGACATCCAAGAAGATCTGGGGTAAGTGCTTTCGGATTTGGTGGAATCAATGTCCATATCACGATGGAGGAATATCAGGGTCAAGGCGCTGAGAATTACAGACTGCACGAACCGTACAAAAGCATCATTTTACAAGCTTCCAATCCAAATGAATTAGTAAAGGTTGGGAATGAAGTATTGAACCAATTAAAAGGAGCGGAAAGTGAGGCACTTTTCAAGGAGCTTGTTGCCTCAATTAAAAATATAAACTTAGCACAGCAGAATGCGCGCGTCGGATTTGTAACGAATTCAAAAGAGGAATGCATTGAGATTTTACAAGCAGCCATCAACCAAGGTTTCTCTACCACTGCATGGGACCATCCGAAAGGAATTTACTATCAACCAACGGGTATTGACTTAAGCAAGAATAAGATTGTCGCTTTATTTGCAGGTCAAGGATCTCAGTATGTCGGCATGGGAAAAGAAATGGCCAATGCCTTCCCTACCCTTGCTGCCTCGTTTGAGAAAACGGATAACTTATATAAAGCGAGTGGCGAAGCACCACTTTCAAAAAATATATTTCCAATCCCTGTTTTTAGCAAGGAAGAAAGAGCGCAGCAGCAACAGGAGCTGACTAGAACTCAGTTTGCACAAGCGGCGATCGGCACCTTGAGTATGGGACAATATAAGACCTTGCAGAATGCAGGTTTTAAACCACACTTTACGGCCGGTCACAGCTTCGGAGAATTATCCGCTCTATGGGCCGCCGGCGTATACGATGACGATACTTTTTTAAAGTTGGCCAAGACTCGAGGTGAAGTCATGGCTATTGAAAATCCTTCCGAAGACGCAGGAACCATGCTTGCGGTAAAAGCTCCTTCAGAACAAGTAGCAGATGCTATTAAGAATATTCCTGGGGTGCTTATCGCAAATGTAAATTCAAATAAACAGGTAGTACTCGGTGGTTCAACGCCAGCGGTTAAATTAGCGGAAGATCAGTTAAAAGCGCAAGGCTTTTCAGTGGTACCACTTCCAGTTTCTGCAGCCTTCCATACGGAGTTTGTCAAACATGCAGAAGTACCTTTTTCAAATTTCATAGATCAGCAAGCGTTCAGGTCACCAAACATTCCTGTGTATTCAAATACAACAGGTACCGCCTACCCTAACAAATTAGATGAACTTAAATCGATCCTAAAAAGTCAAATATTAAATCCGGTTTTATTTAAAAACCAAATCGAAAACATCTACAATGCAGGTGGACGTGTCTTCATTGAATTTGGACCTAAAGGTGTGTTGACCAACTTGGTAAGAAACATCTTAGATGGCAAAGATCATCATGCCATTGCCGTCAATGCAAGTGCAAAAAAAGACAGCGACTTACTTTTCCGTCAGGCTAGCGTACACATGCAGGTGCTTGGACTACCACTTTCAAACATTGATCCGCATAAAAAAGAAATTGCAGCACTACCACCAAAATCAAAATTGACGGTTGCCTTGAGTGGAAATAATTATGTTTCAGCTCCGACACAAAAAGCACATCAGGATATTATGAATGATGGTTTTAAAATTACTGGTGGTGGAACCACCGTCGTTGAAAAAATTGTGACGGTCGAAAAAATCGTAGAAGTCGCCGCGCAAAATGGTATTCATACTCAATCTGAAAATGAAGAAGAAATCATGAATAAAGAATTATATAAATTACTACAAACTACTTTAGAATCATTCAAAACAAACCAGAATAAATCCTTAGAGATTTTCGAGCGGTTCATGAATGAGCAAAATCAGCAATCACAACAATTGTTGAATATTCTAAGTCAGCACATGACAGAAGGAAATGGGAATAAAATTCAAATACAACCCACTTCTAATCAAATCATTAACAAGACTCCTTTGGTTTCAACACCAAGCAATGGGGCACACAAGGTCACTGCACAGGCAAGTTCGAATGGATCCAATGGACATCAGACGACCGCAGTTGCGGCACCAGTTGTTTCTGCTCCAACAACTGCTCCTTCAAACAATGGAGGGATGGACGTGAATCTATTGACGACTTCATTATTACAAGTAGTGAGTGAAAAGACGGGTTATCCTGCAGAGATGCTTGAGCTAGAGATGGATATGGAGGCAGACCTTGGGATTGACTCTATCAAACGCGTCGAGATCTTTGGTGCATTAACGAAGATGCATCCAGAAATGTCTGGCATAAATCCAAACGAATTAACAGAGTTAAGAACACTGCAAGAAATTGTAAGTTTTGTCACCGGTAATGTCGGCAGCACCACAGCAAAAGCTGCACCAATCGCAGCACCGACTGTAGCTACTTCCGTTGTCCCAGCCATTGCCTCAGCTAATGGTAATGGCACGCATTCGGCGACCAGCAATGGTTCAATGAATGTAGATCAATTAACGACTTCATTACTCCAGGTTGTAAGTGAGAAAACAGGTTATCCGGCAGAGATGCTAGAACTAGAAATGGACATGGAAGCTGACCTTGGAATTGACTCTATCAAACGAGTGGAGATCTTTGGTGCGCTTACCAAGATGCATCCAGAAATGGCAGGCATTAATCCGAATGAGTTAACTGAGCTGAGAACGCTACAAGAAATTGTTGATTTCGTTACTAATAATAGTGGTGGAGCAACAACATCAAATCAAGCAGTTGCTCCAGTTTCTGTTCCTTCAGCGATTACACCTGCTCCACAACAAGAAGTTTACTCTATAGGCAACGAAACTAATAATGAAAAACTACAAGAAGCACTTTTGCAAGTAGTGAGTGAGAAGACCGGTTATCCAGCAGAAATGTTGGAACTTGAAATGGACATGGAAGCTGACCTTGGAATTGACTCCATTAAAAGAGTAGAAATCTTTGGTTCGTTAACCAAGCAGTATCCAGAGCTCTCAGGCATCAATCCAAATGAATTGACTGAATTGAGAACGCTCGCTGAAATAGTATCCTATGTAAGTACGAACGGTAAAAAAAAAGTAATGGTGTAAGCGGTGTTGGTACCACGCATCAAAATGGAGTAAACAAAGTTAGTCCAACTACTGAAGGACAGATTACTACCTCTGCCTTTCACGGAGTCAAACGTTTTGAAGTAGGATTAAAATACCTACCTCAACCTGACTTTTTGGAATTCACCCTTCCAGCATCACATGTTGTTCTCGTGACGAATGATGGTTCGAAATTGACGACACAAGTAATTTCAACACTTAAAGAAAAAGGAAATAAAGTAGCGGTATTAAATCTAAACGGAATCAATAATCCAATAACTGAAAATGCAATTAACCTCACAGATAGCAGCGATCAATCTGTAGCTACTGCAATCCAGACGGTACAAAGCAATTATGGAAAAATTGGTGGCTTCGTACATTTACATCCACACTTCGAATTTCAAAAACCAAACTTCACACAGCATTTCGAAGCAGAAAGAGCCGTATTAAAAACCTTGTTCTTTATTGCGAAGCATGTTCAAAAGGACCTGAATGAATTAGGCGAAAATCAACGAACAAATTTCATTACCTGCACGAGAATGGATGGTAAATTGGGACAAGGAAAAAGAGGTAATACTTCTGTTGTTGGTGGAGGAATCACAGGATTGGTTAAGTGCTTAAACTTGGAATGGTCTCCAGTGTTTTGTAGAGCGGTAGATATTCAACCAGAATTATCAACAGTTCAAATGACCAATCAATTGATGGCAGAGTATCATGATGCAGATGTTTCCATAGTTGAAGTTGCCTATTCGGAAGATGGAAGAAAAACTACCGATGCAATCCCTACAGAAGTTCAAGAACATAACTCCATACATACGAGTGTCACTAATGATTCAGTATTTCTAGTGAGCGGAGGAGCAAGAGGTGTCACGGCAAGTTGCGTCATTGAGATGGCTAAAACTTTCAAGAGTAAATTCATATTACTTGGAAGGTCAACGATAGATTTTGAAATTCCCGCTTTCGCAAAAGAGGAGCATGATGAAGGTACCTTGAAGCGATTGATCATGAACGACATGAAGACCAAAGGCGAAAAGCCAAGTCTTCCAAAGGTAAAAAGTATCTATAAAAACATTACCGCAAAAAAGGAAATAGAAGAAACGATTGCGAGCATTTATGGTCATGGCGGTCAAGTCAGATACATCAAAGGTGACGTAACAAATTTAGGAAGTTTTAGAACGGCATTGGATGATGCGACAGCAGAACTTGGGAAAGTGACAGGCATCATTCATGGTGCTGGCCGATTGGCAGATAAGTATATTCAGGATAAGACAGAAAGTGATTTTGAGAATGTTCTATCAGTAAAGTTGGATGGGATGTTGAGCTTGTTTGGAGCTGTTGATATTCACAACTTAGATCATCTCATTTTATTTTCTTCTGTTGCCGGTTTTTACGGAAACGTAGGTCAGACAGATTATGCCATTGCCAATGAGATCTTAAGCAAGGCCGCTCATCTTTTCAAGACCAATCATCCAAACACTCAGGTTTCTGCGATCAATTGGGGTGCTTGGGATAGTGGAATGGTCAGCGGAGAACTAAAGGCACAGTTTGAGGCGGCGGGAATTAGTCTTGTGAACAGCGATGGAGGTGCAGCGATGTTGGTCAACGAATTGAACACGGACTATGCAGATCAAGCACAGGTCATTATCGGCGGAACTTTGCCAGCGGCCGTAAGTCACTTAGGCGCTTTAAGAACGCACCGCATCCACCGAAACTTAAAATTGGAAAATAATCCGTTTTTGAATCACCACAAGATTCAGAACAATGCAGTTTTACCTGTTGTAAATGCTGTGGGATGGATGGCTCAGAGTTGTGAGAAACTCTATCCAGACTACGCTGTTTTTAAAATTGAAAATACCTCATTGTACAAAGGGATTATTTTTGATGGTAAGCAGGCCGAGGATTATGTACTAGAAATAAAGGAGCTAGAAAAAAGTGAGAAGCAGATAATTTTCGAAACCACTGTGATGAGTGAGGGGAAGAAGTTACCGACCAATCATTATCGAGCAACGGTGACAATTATGAATAAGAAGTCAATTCCTGAATCACCAAAATTTACTCATCAGGTGAGTGGAAGATATGTCCCGACCGAAGGTAAAGTTTTATACTCGGATGGCTCGCTATTTCACGATGCACATTTCCAAGGGATTCAAGAAATTTTAGATTGTAATGACAAGCAGATTGTGCTTTCATGCCTAGCTCCAGAAGTTCCACTATCTGATCAGGGTCAGTTTGCAGTGAGTAGCATCAACACCTTTTTCGCAGACATTCAATATCAGGGAATGTTGGTCTGGGTTCAGAAGAATTACGCTGGCGCAAATAGCCTTCCACTGCAGACCGATAGTGCGACACTATATCGTCAGGTACCTTTTGGAAAAAAATTATTTGTAAATGTAACGGCACAAGAATCAGACGATACCAAACTTGTCGCAGAATGTACAGTGTATGATGCAGAAGGAAATATTTACATTAAAACCGTGGGAGCAACGGTAACGATTTCTGAACAATTGGAATGGTAAAATAAATGAAACTAAAACACTTAAATAGCATCTTTAACTAACATGAGTAAAATTGCCATCATAGGAACCTCTGCCCTTTTCCCTGGAGCTTCAACGCCGAAGGAATTTTGGGAGAAGTTGATGTCTGAGAAGGACTTGACCAGTCGGGCGACGTCTGAAGATTTTGGCGTAGATCCTGATTCTATTTTTCATCCAGACAAAGGCATTGAAGATAGATGTTATTCTACGCGAGGTGGATACATCAGAGATTTCGAATTTGACCCCAATGGTTTCGAAATGTCGGCTGAATATTTGCGCAAGCAGGATAAGTTGTACCAATGGTCTCTATACACGGCGAAGGAAGCACTTATAGATGGAGGGTATTTTCAAAAGAAAGATCATTTAAAAAACTGTGGATTGATCCTCGGAAATTTATCCTTTCCAACCAGCTCATCACATCAGTTGATTGCAGACATCTACAATCGATCGTTGGAAACGAATATTCAAGGCTTATTAAATTGTACGGATTTCAAATTAAAAGATCATCAGCAGATACCGCCACAAAATGAAATTCTAGAATATACACCATCCGAAATGGTGTGTGAAGCCTTGGCTTTAGGAAAGACGCATTATGCACTAGATGCTGCCTGTGCCACTTCTTTGTATGCTATCAAGCTGGCTTGTGATGAATTGATCACAGGCAAGGCAGACATGATGCTTGCAGGTGCTGTGAGTGCCTCAGACCAGTTGTTCATACATATGGGATTTTCAATCTTCCATGCATACTCTCCGATGGATCAAAAATTTGTTCCCTTCGATAAAGACTCTGCTGGATTGGTTTCCTCAGAAGGTGCAGGAATGGTTTTACTGAAAAGATTAGAAGATGCGGAAAGGGATGGTGATCATATCATCGGTGTCATCGGCGGCATCGGTTTATCAAACGATGGTCGCGGAAAATTCTTATTGAGTCCAAATCCAAAAGGACAGAATTTGGCTTTTGAGAGAACTTATGCCAACAATGATATTTCTCCAACGGACACCTCCTATATAGAGTGCCATGCGACCGGTACGCCCCTAGGTGATGTTACCGAATTAAATTCCATCGCCACCTATTTCTCCAAGCATGATACGAATCCATTGCTCGGATCTGTGAAGTCAAATATGGGACATTTACTGACTGCTGCGGGCATGACTGGCTTACTGAAAGTCCTCCTTGCGATGCAGCATGAAGTTATTCCTCCAAATATTAACCTAAGCAATCCGATCAAGGCAGATAATGACTGGAAAGGGAGTGATGGGATGATTGTAAAACATACACCCTGGAAAGATCAAAATAAACAGGCGGGAATCAACTCCTTTGGCTTTGGTGGAACGAATGCACACATGGTTGTACAGAATTATCTAGGGAAAGCCAAAGCATCTCAGCCAGCACATAAAAAGGTGGCTTTAGAATCAATGGCTGTCATTGGAATGGATGCACATTTTGGAAGTTGCAAAAATCTGGAATCGTTCTATCACACCATTTACAACGGTGAGCAGAAATTCAGCGAGCTTCCGAAGAACCGATGGAAAGGAATTGAAGACAATGCAAGTCTACTCAAAAAATATGGTTTCGAAAATGGAAAGGCGCCGAAGGGGGCTTTCATTGATGAATTTGAAATTGATCTACTCCGATATAAAATACAACCTAAGGAAGCAGAGCGATTACACCCACAGCAAGCCTTACTGTTGAAAGTAACAGATAATGCAATCAAGGATGCAGGCTTAGAAGAGTCTTCTAATGTTGCAGTGCTAGTTGCGATGGAAACAGAACTAGCAATTCATCAGTGTCTCTCGAGATGGGATGTAGAATGGCAGGTGAAGGACGCTTTGGCAAATACAGATTTACAATTAAACGAAGCGGATACGGAGGCGTTGATTAAGTTGATAAAATCAGGAATCTACCATCGTGAAGGCAAAACAGCTCCGAGTGAGTTTACCAGTTTTATCGGTAATTTAATGGCCAGTCGGATCAGTGCTTTATGGGATTTCTCTGGAGCTTCTTTTACGGTTTCTTGTGGAGAAAACTCTGTGTTCAAGGCACTAGAGATTGCACAAAATATGTTAACCCTAGGAGAGGTTGATGCAGTGGTTGTTGGCGCCGTAGATTTCTCTGGCGGAATTGAAAATGTACTACTTAGACAGAAGGATCATCCGAGCAATGTAAATAAAAATCTTTCCAGTTCATTCAACGTAGAGAACGACGGTTGGATGATCGGTGAAGGGGCTGGTGCGGTTGTGCTGAAGAAAAACAATGAAAAGAATAAAAAAGTCTACACGGTCATAGATGAAATCGGCTCCATCCAAGAGCAGAGCAGCTACGAATATATCGAGCTAGCAGCCACGGGAATTTTAAAAGAAGATCAGGAAGAGCAAGATTACTTATTAAAAAATACAAGCGCACATTCTACCGCTCTTGGATCTATCAAGTCAAATATTGGGCACACCTTTGCAGCGTCGGGCATGGCTGGATTGATCAAGACTGCGTTGTGTATGTATTATCGTTTCATTCCTGGTCTGCCTCACTGGACCGCGCCTAAGAATGAGGCCTTTCAAAGCAGCTCCTATTATTTTCCGACTCAATCACGACCATGGATTCTACCCAACGGAAGTGCCCAACGAACAGCGGCTATAAATGGCATTGGCAACATCCAAATACAATTGTCGAGTAATGAATTAAACAGCAACAATGATCATACGTTTTTACAGAGTCAGTTACCTGAATTATTTATACTTACGGGCAAGGACCAGCGAGAGCTAGCAAGCAAAATTGAAGTATTAAAAACAGCGATAGAAAATGAGGACAAATTGTCTGCTGCAGCGCACAAATTGTACAGCGACTATCGAAGTCATAAATCAAGTTTTACTATTACCTTGATTGCAAAGAACAAAATCGACCTAGATAAAGAGATAAAATTTTTCGAAAAACAATTAGCATCAGCCTTTGAAAATAATCGTGCATTAAAGACACCTAGTGGAAGTTACTTCACACCTACTCCATTGGGTCACGATGGAAAGGTGGCATTTGTTTATCCTGGTTCGGCGACGGCATATACTGGACTAGGGAAAGATAGTTTCCAACTATTCCCAGACCTATTGACACGTTATGAAAAGCGTGTGGGAGACATCGATCGATTCATTCATGGGAGCTACTTATATCCCAAATTGATAAGCGCAGATCAAGCAGCACCTAATATATATGACAACTCCATTGCGATGATGTCCTCTGGTGTTTTCTACTCTGCCATATTCACTGAAATACTTAGAGACCAATTTAAGTTGATGCCAGATATAGCCTTTGGTTACAGCATGGGTGAATGCAGCAGCATGTGGTATTCCCTAGGTGTATGGCATCCAAATGGTGCAGAGAAATTTAGAAAGTCCGAGATATTTAAAAATAGATTTGCGGGAGATTTAGAGTTACTCGCAGAGCATTGGGGAATTGACTCGGCGACAGCCAAAGAAAAATGGATAAGCATTGTTCTACTTGCATCAAAGGATCAAGTGGAAGCGCTGATCAATGGAAAAGACCAAGTATTTTTAACCTTTATAAATACAGACGAAGAAGTTATTATTTCTGGAGACAAGAATACTTGTTTGCAAATTGCAGAAGAATTGAAATGCCACTCCATCCCAATTCCTTTTCAGAATGTCATACATCATGATTTCTGCATTAAGGAAAAAGTTGGTTTGCTTGACATGCATCATTTTGACATTGCAGCGCAGCCGGAGATTGATTTTTACTCAAGCATCACGCAGGATAAAATAAAATTAAACAGTGAAGAGATTGCAGAGAACTCTGTGGCTGTATGTGCCCAGCAGGTTAACTTCCCTCAAACGATTCAAACTGTTTACGAGGCAGGCGCCCGGATTTTTATTGAGGTGGGAGCTAATGCCACTTGCACCCAATGGATTCAGAGCAACCTGAAAGGAAAAGCACATCATGCGGTTGCCATGGATCAAAAAGGAAAATCAGATATAAGTAATTTAGTTAATCTTCTGGCTCAACTGACCAGTCATGGTGTCGCCCTAGATCTTTCGATCCTATTTCCGGATCAAGCAGAAACATCTAAGCAGCGACAGTTCATGAAGAAGATCATTCCTGGAGGAACTCCACTCGGGGAATTATTTTCTACTACAGAAATACGAGAGCGATTTGCTAGTACAAGAAATAGAAAACAAACGGTTGTTCCGAAAAGAGAACTGGTCATGGCAGAAGCAGATTCATTTGCTTTAAGCGCAGTTGCGGAGACAAGCTCAGTTGCGACCGAAAGGTCAAATTACAAAACCCCTATTACTACAAATTTTAATACCGTCGAAAAAAGAAAACCAATTATGGATCCCTCTACTTTAAAAAATGAAGTGACCATTACAAATCCAAAAGATAAAGTTGGAGAAAATGGATTGCGACTCCAAGATTTTGAATCAGGTGAACAATTTGAGGGCAAGGAAATTGTCTTTTCGCAGGAAGATTTAGAAGAATTTGCGACCGGTAAGATCGCCAATGTCTTCGGTCCAGAATATGCGATCATTGACACCTATCGCCGTCGAGTAATGCTACCAATGCATCCATATTTGCTTGTGAGTCGTGTCACAAAAATGAACGCGAAGCTCGGCGTTTATGAGCCATCAACGATGACTACGGAATATGATATTCCATACAACTCATGGTATACGACGGATAAGCAGATTCCTTCCGCCGTCTGTGTAGAATCAGGTCAATGCGATTTACTTCTCATTTCTTATCTAGGAATTGACCTAACCAATAAGGGAAATCTGGTTTATCGATTACTGGATTGCACGCTCACTTTTATGGACGATCTTCCATACGAGGGCCAGACTTTGAGATATGACATATCCATCAATTCATTTGTGCGAAACGGAGAAAATTTACTCTTCTTCTTTAGTTACTTATGCTATGTGCAAGATCGTTTGGTCTTGAAGATGGATGGCGGCTGTGCTGGATTTTTTGCCGATGATCAACTGGTAGATGGTGCAGGCGTGGTTTATGCCAATAGTGAGATTGAGGCTAGAAAAAATGCAGAACGTAAATATTTTACACCGCTGCTAAATACACCCAAAACCACCTTTTCAAAACAAGATTTACAACATCTTATTGATGGAAATATAGAACAGTGTTTTGGAGACATCTCCTACTATGCCAATGGTCGGAATCCATCCTTAAGAATCCCGCCAGAAAAAATCCTAATGTTGGATCGGATTACTTCTGTAGATATCAATGGAGGATCCTATGGACTGGGATACATTGTCGCAGAAAAAGATTTACATCCAGATGACTGGTACTTTCCTTGTCATTTTAGAGATGATGAGGTACTTGCTGGATCACTGCAGGCAGAGGGCGGTGGAAACCTACTCCGTTTCTTCATGTTGATGCTCGGACTTCAGCGAATGACAAAAGACGCACGGTTCCAACCGATCTTTGGCCTAGGACAAAAGGTACGTTGTAGAAAGCAGGTAACGCCAACGGCAGACACCAAATTGATTTACAAATTAGAGATTAAAGAAATAGGTTTATTCCCGCATCCATACATGATTGGTGATTTAGAAATCATCTCTGATGGAGTTATTACGGTTCACTTTGAAAACCTTGGCTTACAACTTCGTGAAAAGGATAATCCCAAATACTTGGATCCAACAGAGGGTGTGAAAATTGCTCCTAGATCAGAGGGTGCCTTGATGAACGAGAAAGACATTACAACATTTGCTCTAGGAAATATGACCGATTGTTTCGGTCCAGACTTTGCGATTTACAATGGTCGTAAAATGTCGAGACAACCGAATTCAGATCTACAATTGATTTCGAGAATCTTGAGTGTAGATGGAACCAAGGGAGACTTCTCCAAAGACGTTCCAATCTTAGCTGAATACGATGTTCCAGAAGATGCATGGTATTACAAGCAGAATTCTACCGTGACAATGCCCTACTCTATGTTGATGGAGATTGCATTACAGCCTTGTGGCTTATTGGGTGCGTATCTGGGCAGTACCTTACAATTCCCAGACAAGGATTTATATTTGAGAAATTTAGATGGGGACGGTGAGACTTTTGACTTGCCTACAGGGACAGATTTCCGAGGAAAGACGATCACGAATAAATCAGTGCTTACTTCTTCCATTGCACATGGTGGGACGATTTTACAGCGGTACACTTTTGAATTGTCTGTGGATGGGCATCTTTTCTACAAAGGGAATTCTTCCTTTGGATTCTTTTCAGCGGAAGCCTTGGCCGCACAGGCTGGACTAGATAAAGGAGCAGAAATCCCGGCTTGGTATGTTACCGAGCAATTGCAGCCAGCCGATTACATGCAGATCAAGTTGGATTCCTTGTATGGAAAAATGAAGTTATTCAAAGCACCAGAAGCGAAACCACACTATCGTCTAGCGGGAGATCAATTGAACATGCTTCACGAATTGATCATAGCTAAGGATAAAGGACAATATGGTAAAGGGTATATTCATGGGACTAAATTTGTAAAAACCTACGACTGGTTCTTTACTTGTCACTTCTACCAAGATCCTGTGATGCCTGGTTCGCTAGGAGTAGAATCAATCTTGCAGGCCATGCAGGTATTTGCATTGCAGCAAGATCTAGGAAAAGACTTTAAATCTCCGAAATTTGTTCAGGTGCCGAATCATAAAACGGTTTGGAAATATAGAGGTCAAATACTTCTATCGGTGAAGGAAATGCACTTGGAAGTGCATGTTAAGAGCATAGAAAAGAGCGGAGCGCAACTGGTTATTAATGCTGATGCGTTTTTATGGAATGGAAAGATGAGAATTTATCAGGTGACAGATATTGCACTAGGAATTGAAGAAGCTAATTAATCAGAAATAAGCCAAAAACTATGGGTATGAATTTTAATGGTACAGCGCAAAAATTATTCTGGCAAGGTTCGCCTCGAGACATTGTTTTCGATGTAGCGACGATCAGAGAAAAATTAATGCAGACCGATAAGGCTTGCTATGTGATGAAAGATTTTAATGGCAGAATCGGCGTGAGTAATTCGGGTGCTTTGGTTTCTGAAGGTAGGGGCCTGCAAGTCCTTGCGATTACAAGTCCAATGACTGCTTCGCAATTGGGAGATCCTACTTTCTGCAGGGACTACAACTTGAAGTATGCGTATAAGACTGGAGCCATGGCCAACGGTATTGCCTCGGCAGATTTAGTCATTGCCATTGGCAAGGCAAATCTCTTGGCTTCATATGGAGCAGCGGGTCAGGTACCCAGCAAGATCAATCAGTCCATCGATAAAATTCAAGCGCATTTGCCGACGCAAACCTTTGCAGTGAATTTAATTCACTCACCATCGGAGCAGGCTTTGGAAGCGGCAGCGGTGGAATTGTTTTTGAACAAAGGCGTGAAGGTTGTTGAAGCTTCTGCTTTTCTGGCATTGACTGAGAATATTGTGTACTATCGAGTGGCAGGATTGAGTCGAGATGCAGAAAATAAAATAGTTATAGGTAATAAGGTGATTGCCAAAATATCCAGAAAGGAAGTTGCCTTGCCATTTATGCAGGCACCACCGGAAGAATTTGTTCAGTCCCTGCTCGCTAAGGGGAAAATAACGTCGTTACAAGCGGAGCTTGCAAAGCAAGTTCCAATGGCGGATGACATAACGGTGGAAGCGGATTCTGGGGGCCATACGGATAATCGACCATTGGTAGCTTTGCTACCGATTATTATTCAGCAAAGAGATGAGATGCAAAAGCAGAACTCTTTTGCTACAAAAATTAGGGTCGGAGCAGCTGGTGGGATCTCTACCCCAGCCTCGGCATTGGCAGCCTTTATGATGGGAGCGGCGTATGTTGTCACCGGAAGTGTAAACCAAGCTTGTCTTGAAGCCGGAACTTCAGACCATGTGCGTAAATTATTGCAGGTTGTTGAGTCTACAGATGTGATGGGAGCACCAGCTTCTGATATGTTTGAAATGGGTGTGGACTTGCAGGTATTGAAACGTGGGACTCTATTTGGCCCCCGAGCCAAAAAATTATATGAATATTATAAAATGTATAATTCCATTGATGAGATACCGGCAGCTGAGCGTGAGAATTTAGAAAAGAAGGTGTTCAGAAAACCTTTGGAGGAGGTGTGGCAATCTTGCATTGAGTTTTTCGAGGAGAGAGACCCGGAGCAAATCGAAAGAGCAAAGGATAATCCTAAAAGGAAAATGGCTTTAATTTTCAGATGGTATCTTGGCTTGTCTTCTAATTGGGCCAATGCTGGAACTATTGATCGAGTGCTTGATTATCAGATCTGGTGTGGACCATCGATGGGTGCATTCAATGACTGGGTGAAAGGTTCTTACTTGGAGCATTTTGAAAATAGAAAGGTGGCAGATGTTGCCGTTAGGATTATGGAAGGAGCGGCTTATTTATATCGAGTTCAAAGTTTGAAAATGCAGGGAGTGGATTTTCCACTAGAATTGGAGACAGTCGTCTTGCGTAAGGATGCATTGATTGAGATGGATGCGGTAGTGTAATTTGTCTGGGCTAAGATTTTAGAACTTATTGGATTTTGTGATTTTCTAATTAACTGATGAGAAGTGCATGTGGCAATACATGAAAGCCATTGCTTCAAACAACTTCTAAAACAAATTTACTTGGATTACCAGTATGTATTACATAAAGTTCATGCATTGTCCTTGTGCAGGCGACATATAGCATTTGTTGGTCTGGAGCGGAGCTATAATTTTTGTCTGTGCAATAAGGCACAATAACCTGATCAAATTCCAAGCCTTTGGCCAAATGTGCTGTGGTAATCACAATCCCACTTCCGAAGGACACACTTACCGCATTTAGCAGATTAATTTGGAATAGCGTACTTAGCGACTCAAAAAGAGTATCAGCTTGCTTTTGTGTTTTGGTTATAATCCCTAATGAGTTAAATGTATTCGTATTGAAATCATTTATTAATCTTTTAATTTCTTCTAGTTCGGCGTCTTTATTTTTACAAGATATCACAAGTGGTTCTTTCCCATGACGTTCGAGCGGTTCTACATTTATATTGCGACTCACACGTTTTGTGAATTGAGTGATCTCATAAGTTGATCGATAACTTTTAAGCATGGTCATAGTTGTCGCACCAGGGAATATTTTTTCTATTGTTTCTAAACTGGAAGAACTAAAGGGGTTTACAGATTGGTTGATATCACCAAGTATCGTTTTTTTACAGGAATATAATTTGCGCAACACCTGGTATTGAACAACAGAATAATCTTGCATTTCGTCGATCACTAAGTGCTTAACTTTTTTGTTCTCTTTAATACCTTCCAATTTTATTTTGAGGTATATGAAGGCATAGACATCACTCCATTCATAAGTACTTCCTTTTTTTAATTTGAGTAGTTCAGGTCTACCGATCCACTCATAAAATTTTTTATATAAAACTCTAGGATTATACGATGGGAACATCTTCCGAATCGTGGTGTGTAATTCTGTTCGGTCTCTATATTGAATTTCTATTTTATAGTATCGATAAATATTTTCAACAATCTCCCTGACTACTTCATTAAATCGTTTTAGAAGAGGCATCCTATTGTATCGTTCAAAAGACTCTTTGATAAACCATGCAGGAACGAGTTTAGCTTTTACATAAATGTCTTTAATTTCGAAACCATCATTTTGTAACCAAACATGGTATTCATCAATTTTTTTGATTAGCTCTCGTGAGGATTTAAACTCAATTCTTTCGATTAATTTTTGATCATTTTTTTCAAGTAGCTCGCTAACCTGCTCAAAGAAGCTTTGAAACTTTATTTGATAATCTAACAATTCATCGGCAACTTCTTCTACACTTGTTTCGGCCACTGACTCCTCTCCTAACTCAGGCAATACATTAGAGATGTAACTGGCGAAGACTTTGTTAGGTGAAATGATCAAGATATCTTCTGATGTAATTGTCTCTTTAAAACGGTATAATAAAAAAGCGATCCTGTGTAAGGCAATCGATGTCTTCCCTGATCCCGCGACTCCTTGGATAATGAGATGTCGTGCTTCTTCATTCCGGATAATGGCATTTTGCTCTTTTTGAATTGTAGCAACGATGTTCTTCATTTTAGAACTGGATGCCTGACCCAGTTCCTTTTGTAACACCTCGTCATGAATGGTTATATCTGTATCCAACATATATTCCATCACCCCATTTCGAATCTTAAATTGTCTTTTAAGAGAAATGTTTCCTTCAATTTTACCGTCTATAATTTTGTAAAACGACTCGCCTAATTCAAAGTCATAAAATAGACTTGAGATAGGTGCTCGCCAATCAATAACCAAGTTATTTTTACCTTCTGTGTCTTGAAAGTTATGTACGCCTACGTATATGTTTTTGATAATTTCTTTGTCATTCTCTAAAAAATCAATTCGGCCAAAAAATGCCGTGTCTTTTAAGCGTATTAAGCGTTTTCTGTTTTCAACACTGTGATTTCCTATTAAAGAATAATTGCGAATGACTTCTCGCATTGCGTTTTTTTCAAGAAAATCCATATCACGCTTATGATCTTGCATGTGTTTATGCATCTCAGCGATTTCATCACTCTTTCCTTTTATAGCTTCATCTATTTCGTTAAGTCTTAGGTCAACTTTTTCTAATAGATTCGATAAGTATTGCTTTTCTTCTTTTTCTTTTGACATACTTTTAGCTACTTCTTTGACTATAACTGCATCAATAAGATTTTCTTCAAGATCCCCTACTTGCTGTATTAAAACTGTAAGTTACTAACTCGCTTATCTTATATCAAAAGACGACTGATTTTATGCTTTTATTTTTTAAATTGTTTATCCTGAACGAGAATCCCAAAAGCATCTTTGCTAAGCTGAATTAATCTACTTCCTTAGCTGTCTGCATTAGGATTTATTGGATTTATGGATTGTAAGATTATTGTCTGGATGATTGACCTTATAGACTCGTTTAAATTCAAGACTCTTACTTCCAAAATTTATTAATAAGCCAATAGGCAAATTGTAAACTTGACAATAATTCATAGCTTGAGCCAAATGAATATCTTCTAGTTTTATTACAGCCTTGATTTCTACCATAATCTTATCTTCTACAAAGAAATCAACTCTTCTTGTTCCTATTATTTGATGCCCTTCATAGATGACCTCCATTTCCATTTCTCTTGCGAAAGAAAGATGTTTATTACCAAATTCGATTGATAAAGCTCTTTGATAGATTACCTCTTGAAATCCATTCCCCAAAGTAGAATGAACTTTCATAGCACAGCCAATTATCTGATACGTCAGTTCTTTGTCCTTCATTGTAAATTGCTTTTTTAATCTTATCATCCTTATATCATAAGAATCCTAATATTCTTTGTCCTTCATTGTAAATTGCTTTTTTAAATCTTATCATCCCTAAATCATAAGAATCCTAATACGGACTGTTTGGTCAAATCAGTATCAAATATGAAGAATTGTTAAGTTGTTTATGTTATTCTATTATTTACTTTTTGTTCTTCCCTACACAAACCGCATATGCCAACTATCCTTCAGCGGCTTCAACCATTCTTTTAAAAATTGATCTTTGGTCTTTACTAGATTGTCAAAGACGAGTGTATCGTCGTTAATCACTTCATTTGCATAAGCGTCTTTAAATTCGACATTAGACAAGGTGATGACTTTATTTTGTGTTTTATCCAGATAACTAAATATCATTCGATTAAAAAAATCAACATTGTACTTTTCACCTAGTTGTTGTACAAATCGTACTGAAGAATCAATCGAACAGCCACTCGCTGCAGCTGATGTCTCATCGACAAACAAGGTCAAAAATTGATCATGAAAGACATTGCCGTAAGATTTTAGTGCAGCGCTGTGGGCAGTCCATTGTGATAAAAATTGAAATAAATATTCTTGGATTTCATAGCGTGCTTCGTCGGGTAGTGCTTTGTCCGATTGATATATCCAAACTCTTGAGCGGTCGTCTAATGCTATGAGATCTGCTACCATGTTACCAATTATTTGATTGTACGATCATTTCAGAAATATCTAAGACCATGACATCGTCTTGCTTTTCTTTCGCTTTGACGCCATCTCCCATCATCGTTAAACAAAACGGACAATTGACTGCAATTGTTTTGGCTCCTGTCGCTAATGCTTCTTCTACACGTTCTATGTTGATACGCTTATCACCTGGCTCATTCTCTTTAAACATTTGAGCACCTCCTGCGCCACAGCATAATCCCTTCTCCTTTGCACGAGGCATTTCTACAAGGTCAGTCTCAAGACTTGATAGAATAGATCGTGGTGCTTCATACTCTCCATTTATACGACCTAAGTAACACGAATCATGATAGCTAATTTTCTGGCCTTTGTACTCGCCTCCTTCGATCGTCAATCTGCCTTCATCGATTAATTGCTGTATCAATTGAGTATGATGAACGACAGTATAGTGTCCACCTAAAGCTGGGTATTCATTTTTTAAAGTATTCAAACAATGTGGACAAGTCGCTACAATTTTTTTGACATTGTACATATTGAGCATTTCAATATTTTGTAAAGCACTCATTTGGAAGACAAACTCATTTCCCGCTCGACGGGCAGGGTCACCAGTACATGCTTCTTCATTCCCTAGGATGGCAAACTTTATTCCTGCATGATGTAAAATCTTACAAAATGCAATCGTCACCTTTTGCGCTCTGGCATCAAAACTTCCTGCGCAGCCAACCCAAAATAGGATCTCCGGTTCATCGCTAGCGGCAGCCATTTCTGCCATTGTGAATATTTTAAAACCCATTTTTTTTGTTGAATGTTGAATTATTCAGAAAATTCTGTAGCCCACTTTTCTCTTTCGTCAGGTACTGCCCAAACTGATCCACTATTTTCAATACTTGTAAACATCGGCAACCAATCTCCAGGACCAGCTGATTCTGTCAAGATCTCATATCGTCTCATATCTAATATTGGTTTCAATGGATTAATCATAACAGGACAAGCTTCGACACAGGCATTACATGTTGTACATGCATGCAATTCTTCTCTGGTGATATAATCAAATAGACTCTTACCATCGTCATAGTTTTCTGCTGATAATTTGACTCCCGCAGACGCATCTTGTTCACTTAAAAACTTCGATGAACCAGAATCAATATTACGCCCGACCTCCTCAGCTCTATCTCGAATATCCATCAGTACTTTTCTTGGTGATAATTTTTTACCTGTTACGTTAGCAGGACAAACTGATGTACATCGACCGCACTCTGTACATGTGTACGCATCCAGCATCGTTTTCCAACTCAAATCAAAAACATCTTTTGCTCCAAACTCTGGAAGTTCGGCATCCATTGGCGGTATTTCACTTTCTGGAATCAAACCCATCATCGATTTCACTTCGGTCATGACGGCAGGCATATTTTCCATTTCGCCTCTGCTTTCCAATGGTGAAAAGTACACATTCGGGAAAGCGAAAAAGATATGTAAATGTTTTGATCGAGGTATGTAAAATAAGAAACCAAGGACGACAAGGAAGTGAAGCCACCAGCCGCTACGTTCTAGAAGTACAAGCATATCTTTTCCAAATCCTTCTAAAAATAATGGGCCCATAATTCCGCTGACAGGTAAAAACCCAGTCGAAGGATAATGTGCAGGGTCTATTCGCTGAAGCATTGTATCTGCTCCATTCATTGTAAAAATACCGATCAATAATAAGATTTCGAGTCCCAATATGATGTTGGCATCCATCGTCGGCCAACCTTTCATTTCAGGCTTATGTAGTCTTGGGAGTTTAATAATATTTCTTCTAATCAGAAAGATAACGGTCCCGATAAAAGCAAGGACAGATAAGATTTCTATTGTACCAATAATCACTGAATACAAGGTACCGAGATACGGCGCAAAGAACCGATGTGCTCCAAATAAACCATCTATAATGATTTCTAAGAATTCAATTTGGGTAAACAGAAAGGCGACATAGATAAATCCATGCAACACAGCTGGGACCATTCTGCTAAACATTTTCTTTTGACCAAGAGCGATCAAGATGACATTTTTCCAACGTGTCATTACATTGCCTTTGACCTCGTAGTCTTTTCCTAATTTAATATTTCGGATAATGAATGAGAATTGCTTTACAGCAAAATAAATGCTTAAAACCAATAATAATATAAAAGCAATCTGTGAAAAGCTCATAAAGGCTTAAATTTGGTCAATTATAGAGAATATCTGCCTGTTATTGTTATAAACAGGTCGAATTTCAAACATGTTTATGAAAATACTTGATTCAAAACAAATACAGCAAAAAATTAACCGAATTGCCATTCAAATATTGGAAAGTAATTTTGCTGAAAAAGAAATCATATTGGCAGGAATCAATAATAATGGAATGGGGTTTGCCAAATTATTGCAAAAGAAACTACAAAGCAGATCTGAGATTGAGATCACACTTTGTCAAATACGATTAAACCCTGCAAAACCAATAGCAGATGAGATTCTTCTGGATATGGAAGAAAAACAATTAAACAAAAAAGTCATTATTATCGTAGATGATGTCGCTAATACTGGCCGGACGATTTTCTATGCATTTAAACCATTTTTAGCCATCCTACCCAAAAAGGTAGAGCTTGCTGTTTTGATCGATCGCAAACACAAGTCTTTTCCTGTCAAGCCTGATTATGTTGGTTTAGCTTTGGCCACAACTGAGAAGGAAAATATTGAAGTCAGTATAAAGCCGATCAAGAGTGCAGAGGTTCAGTTAGTTTAAATCTGCTAAAACAATTCAGAAGTCATTTACAAATTTGTTTTGTAAAAAATCTATACAGTTTCTAAAACATCTCTCGAGAGTAGCAGGAAAATTATTTTCGACTGAAAATAAGTATAAACTCCTATAAAAATCTTCTAATTGGTCTAAATATCCCCCAAATGGGTGAATAAATCGATTTAAAAAAGCTTTAGATTTGGCAATACACTGAATCATGCTATTTCTTGCTTGCTTTCTAAGCTTGTATTAGCCTACATTAACCAGACTTACGAGTAGTCGTTTGGTCTATTAGAACAGAAAATGATGGCGGTGGTATCATATAAGGAATGTATAGAATATGCAGACTTAAAAATATAAATCTGTATCACTTAAACTTTTAAAACTTGGATACAATGAAAACATTTTTTGAAAAAGCCCTTCGCTTTACATTAAAAACAAATGCGAACTGCTTATTTTTTTTGATTACAATGACTCTAATGCTTGCCATTTCGAATGAGATCAAAGCACAAACAATTACAGCGGTACCAATCGAGGATTATCAACCAATTGCAAAAACAGTTGAGCAAGAAATTAAATGGAGTTGGAAAAATTCTGTAGGTGAGCATTTTGAAGATGTACAGCTTAGAATGGAAACTTATTTTGAGGGTAAGGACAAAGGTCGGGGTTCTGGATATAAGCAATGGAAACGTTGGGAAGCAGATATCGAACTCAAGCTAAATCCAGATGGAACCATTCCAAATTATAACACAAGGATCACTCAGGAATTGAAGAAGATGGATCAGAATATGAAAAAGATGGATCAGAATACGAAGAAATCCCTGAGCGGAAATTGGCAAAATATTGGGCCTGACTCTTGGACATCCTCAACAGGAGGGTCTAGTCCAGGAACAGGAAGAATAAATCGAATTGCATGTCATCCC
>ENA-ORXT01000304-ORXT01000304.1-marine-metagenome-genome-assembly--contig:-NODE-304-length-82133-cov-8.273472_pt1 | contig 82133 bp, 72 predicted proteins | sample MGYA00237868_ERZ511482 | MGnify/ENA metagenome assembly ERZ511482 | reverse complement strand
TGTGAGACTGGAGGGATTCGAACCCCCGACCCCTACCCTGTCAAGGTAATGCTCTAAACCAGCTGAGCTACAGTCTCTTATATTTTATCAGAAAAGGCGGCTAAATTTGCACCAATCCAATAATAACGCAAAGAAAATAAAAAACCATCACTTTATAGTATGTATTTCAAAGCCATTCAATAAGATTATTAATTGAAGCCGAAAAGATCGTAACAACTCAAATATTTAAAGTAGGTGCCTGTATAAGTAAATCAAAAATGAATTGGCTTGAATTAATAGGAGAACAGCTTATTGGGCTTTTTTAGGTATAAACTTTATAACAACTTTCCTGTTTTCCTTCTAGTACTATAATTTAGTATTCACTATTAATTAATTTCTAAAAACAACAAAATGATACGCAAAGGAACACAAGTTAAATGGAAATGGGGCAACGGAACCGCTGAGGGCAAGGTTACCGAAACATACACCGAAACCACCACCAAAACAATTAAAGGAAATGAAGTCACTCGCAAAGGTACCGATGAAGATAAAGCACTTTTAATCGAACAAAAGGACGGAGATCGAGTATTAAAGTTAGAAAGCGAAGTGGAACGAGCTTAGAATTATAAAACTCTAATAAAATTATGATGAATCAGAAAGAAAAAATAAAGGAATACATTGGAAACAATCGAGTAGGTATGTTTATTACGCAAGATGATGGCAAACTATTCAGTCGCCCCATCGCTTATGCAGATGTTGACGACGAAAATAATGTTTGGTTTTTTACAGACATTGAATCAGGAAAAATTGATGACATTGTTAATAATAAGCAAGTCAATTTCAGTTTTGCCAATCACTCCGATAACACCTATGTCTCCTTAGCGGGCGTAGCAGAAATGGTTAAGGATCCTTCCATTATTGATGAAAAATGGACCTTCGTCATGAAAGCTTGGTTTCCAGAAGGAAAAGAAGCAGAACGATTGACCCTAATAAAAGTCATCCCAGAAACGGTACAATATTGGGATGGATCGAGCAGTAAAGTCATTCTACTATATGATATGGCCAAAGCATTGTTGACCGGTAAATCGTATGTGGAAGTGGCAGATTCGAAGAATGACATCGTGGATTATTAAAAAGTTCTCGGTTAGTAATTTTTCGATCAAGGCTGGTGGATCTGGTATTTGCTATATTCCTTATTCTAAAATACACTCTAATATTTAAAGAAAAAAGCAATAAGGATTTAGCAAATATCCTCATCAAAAATCACGGCCTCAAGAATGTAATTACTTGAAGCAAATTAATTTGGCGGCCAAATAAAATCTAAAAAGTGACTACAATCTATTGGTTACGAAATGACCTTCGATTGCATGACAATGAATGTCTACAGAAGGCAATTTCGATTGCCCAGCCCTTACTTATAGTTTACTGTTATGATCCACGTCAGTTTGAAATTCTACCTTTGAATTTTAGAAAAACTGGATACTTACGATTTAAGTTTTTATGCGAGAGCATTAAAAACCTACGAGAAAGCTGCATTGAAAAAGAAGGCAACTTACTTATCCATGTTGGCAAGCCAGAAGAAATATTGCCACAGCTAGTAGAACAACATAAGGCCAATCATCTAATATATCAGAAGGAAATTGCCAGTGAAGAATTAGCGGTTGAAAATAACCTTGCTGAAGCATTAAAGAATACTTCCTGTACCATCACTCCTATCTGGGGAAAAACTTTATACCATCTTGATGATGCTCCCTTCGCTCCAGAAAAAACCCCATTAACCTCTAAGGCTTTCCGCTTAAATTTAACGAAGAATACAGCGGTGAGACCACTGATTGAAAGCCCAAAGAAATTGCCAGCGTCTCCAAAATTACAGGACTGGGGTAACATTCCCACAGCCATTGATCTGGGGTTTAAAAAAAGTGAAATTCAGCATCCAACTTCCCAAGATTATATTGGAGGAGAAACCTTCGGATTACAACGACTTCAAGAGTATACTTTTGAAACCCAGCAATTGACCAGTTATCGATGGACGAGGAATAGATCTCTCGGAATGGAGTATAGTTCCAAATTTTCTCCTTGGATGGCGTTAGGCTCACTCTCCCCTCGTCAAATATATTGGACCGTAAAAAAATACGAAGAAGAAATTAAAAAAAATGCCAGCACTTGGTGGATGGTCTTTGAGATTGTGTGGCGAGATTACTTCAAATATTCAGCCCTGCGCTTTGGTGATAAGATGTTTTACTCTGGCGGAATTCGAGATAGAGATACCGCATGGAAATCAGATCATGCCAATTTTGATCGTTGGAAAAATGGTGAAACTGGAATACCTTTTGTCGATGCCCACATGAGAGAATTAAAAGCCACCGGCTTTATGTCAAACCGCGGCCGAGTCAATTGCGCCAGTTTCTTGACCCGAGACTACGAGATAGATTGGCGCTGGGGAGCTTCATGGTTTGAGCATACCTTACTAGATTACGACGTGTGTAGCAACTGGCTCAATTGGAATACACAGGCCACCGAAATCTATTATACCAATCCCGTCCATCAAGGCATGAAATATGACAAGGCAGGTGCGTACGTCAGAACATGGATTCCTGAGTTGGCCAAAGTGCCAGGTCCTATTATTCAAGCTCCTTGGCTACTAAGCAATACAGAAAAAAAAGAATTTGGTGCAGAAAAATATCCGGCACCCACAGAGATTTATAAAAAATGGACACGCTCCATCAATAGAATTCATAAAGCATACTACACAGGATTATTTAGTCAAGATAATAAGGTAGATTAATCCTCTGAGATATAATCTTAAAACTTATATCGTGGCTAATCGAACATTCTTCGAAACGATAAGTATAGAATGTACAAATATGTGCGATAAAGGATTTATCGCGCATATTAAATATTATAACAGCATATTCAGAGTTTAATAAATCAAATAAATGACAACAGAAAGCAACTCATTAACACAACTTGAACAAGTACTCCCAGACATTTCTATGAAAGAAGTTACTAAAATTATTGCTACTTCTTCTGCGAAAGCATCAGCCATTGCGGTTTTACCAGTGCCTATCATTGACATTGCCGGAGTAACATATGTTCAGCTTAGAATGGTCAATAAATTAGCAGAAAGATTTGGCGTAAATTCCGATGATAAAACCATGCTGATCATAGGTTCGCTCGCGTCCAATCTTATCGCAAGCCTGGTGACTTCAGCGACAGAAGGATTGGCCGCAACAGCCAAGGTGGACAAGATTCTAGGACAGTCACTAATAAAAGCTACAATTTCAGGATTTGTAACAACCCTCGTCGGAGAAGTATATGCAGATCATTTCAAGCGAGGTGGGACCTTTGAAGATTTGTCTGTAGACAGAGTAATTGATTATTTTAAGCGTCAGCTAAGTTCAGATCGAGTAAGTGTTGACAACATCGCTCAAGCAGCAATGAGTGCCGTCAATGATAAATTCAATTTAACATAATAAAAATCAATTTGCATGGACATGATCATCAACGTATTGATTGCTGGTACAGCATTTTATCTAGGTGGGTTAATACTTAGCGGTGTGGAAATGAAAGACTTTATGCAATGTATTATTGTTGCACTATTGGTCGGTTTTTTAGATATAACCCTAGGTACAGTCCTCAAAATAGTAACCTTAGGCATCCTTTCATTGGGCGTTTTTACTTGGTTACTTAATGCAATATTGATTCAAGTAGCCGATTGGTTTTTACCGGGATTTAAAGTCAGAAACTTCTGGTGGGCATTAGGCTTATCCGCAATAGTCAGCATTGTAAGTGGCATCATTTCAGGTCTCATATAATTACATCCAATCTACCTAAAAATTGAACTCATCAGTCTTAAGGCAACTTTGATTAACTAAAAATGTTCCATGTCCACTCCCACAAGAACAGTAGCGATTATTGGTATAGGACCTCGAGGGTCTTTCGCTTTGGAAAGCTACATTAATGAATTGTCTGAACGGAAATTACTGACTGCCATACATATTCTTCTTTTTGACGCTCAAGGCAAATTTGGCTATGGTCCAGTATATGAGTTGACACAAAATGATGCGGATTGGCTTAATATATCGGAACGAATACTATTATTAGAAGCACGCCCTACCATACAATATAAAAACATCACCATCCCTTCATTTCCATCGTATCATGAATGGACCGGTAAAGACTTTACATCGAAAAGTAAAGATGCTGTAGATCACTATCCAAAAAGATCTAAGCTGGGATTATACCTTCAAGAAAGACTACAATCTTTAATTCTTCCACTCCAACAAGAAAAGCTTGTTCGTTTAATCAGTAGCAAAGTTGAGAAGGTGGAGAAAAATAATCATCAACTTTTTATACAATGCGAAGATGGGAATAACTATAAAAATGTAGATGAAGTTTTACTAACCATTGGTCATCAGCCGACGAAAACTTCTACTCAACTGGCTGACTGGAAAAAATTCATCAACAACAATAAAAACCTAAAACTTTACACCGCTCCTTACCCATTAAGCGCATTCCTAAATGATAATTTGGATTATAATGCCTCTATAGGTATCAGAGGATTTGGACTAGCAATGATTGACGTCATGCGAGGCATAGCCACCGAGCTAGGTCAACTCAAACTTTCAGATACCCAAACTAGAAAATACAACTACTCTACCACACAAGATCTTAAGAATCTAATCATCCCTTTTTCACTCGATGGATTGCCCGCGGTACCCAAACCCTTAAATGCAACCATAGACGATTGGTTCAAACCAAATGAAAATGAAATAAAAAGTTTTGAAGATCAGATTGGAGATCCTCAAGTTCAAAAGGAAGCTAAAGATTTTGATTTTCTAATCGAAGCATTTGCGCCCATCGCGGCCACATTATTTTTAAACCTACCACAAGCATACACTTCAAAAACCTACGCTAAAAAAGAACTAACAGAGACCATTAAATTATGGTTAAAAGATAGCAAGCATACTCATCCTTCTTTGGTAGATAATAATACCAATACCTACAAGCTAATGCAGGAATTTGTTGGTATGGCAACCATGAAACAGGCCATTAGTTTGGATTACTGTATCGGTCAGGTTTGGCGACATTGCCAGCCATCCATCTACGATAAGCTATCTTTTAATAATTGTTCGGACGAGGCCATAGCTTCCATCATTGAGCTAGACGAGCGGGTGAAAAGATATTCCTTCGGGCCTCCGGTAGATAGTATCCAACAAATAATTGCCCTAGTGGATGCAGAGGTTTTAAATTTAGATTGGGTTAATAATCCAAAGATAGAATTGAGTAATACTGGTTGGGAATTGAAGAATAATCAATCTACTATAATGGTCAAAACTATGATTAACTCAGTCATAGATTCGCCGGTTATAAAAGCCGTCAATTCTCCATTGGTCAAGCATCTTTTGGCCAATGATGTTCTTAAGGCTGTTCACGATGACCTGGGAATTGAAACGGACGACAATGGGTATATATTAGTCGATGAAAAGTCAGAAGTATTCATTGCTGTTTTAGGAAGGTTGGCCAAGGGAACGATTATTGGGGTGGATGCGATTCTAGAATGTTTTGGCAAGCGACCACAAGCGTGGGCTGCCAAGGCTACGGATCATCATGAAAGATTTTTAAAAAATCAATAATTCAAATTATAATCTCTTTCTAAACGACTACTTTTCTAAACAAAACTCCACATAAATAGGAAAGTGATCGGAACCGATATTCTCATAAACTTTCAATTCTGATAGCAATAATTCCTTTGAACAAAATATATGGTCCAATGGAAATCTTATCGGAGAATACGTAGGAAAAGTACTATATGTCCCTCTGCCTACTCGCGGATCTTTCAGCCCAGATACCTTCTTGAATCGCTTAGATGCTTTGCTCCATACAACATCATTAAGATCACCGATAACTACTTTTAATTCATCCGCTGGAAGTTGACTTATTATTTTTGCCGCTTCCGCAAATTCTGCATCTTTCTGTTTGCTTGACAAAGCTTCCCCAGGAATGGGAGGCTTAGGATGCAATCCTCTGATTCTAATTTTTTGACCATCCATTTTAATTAAACAATCTATCGATGGTATGTCATTGGCAGATAAGTTTTCGACGCCTTTCTCTATGGGTTCAAACTTGCTAAGCATCATCATGCCATAGGTGTTCTCCTGGATCGCTTTGATATTATAAGGATACTTATCTATTAGCGGAAGTAAAGCTTTTCGCCATGTTTCGTTGGTTTCTAATAATAATAGAATATCTGGATCAAGCGACCGTACCTTCTCGATGAGTTTATCATATTCCTCATTTTTTTGATAAACATTATATATCAAAATTTTTAATTTGCTCAATTCTGAATCATCGGTACAGCCCCTTATTTCTTTCTTATACAGCTTTGTAAATGGTAAAATATCTCTTAAGCAAATTAAAGCACATAGGATTAAAAGCAAAACAATTGCTGCATTGAAGGGAGTTATAAAAACCCAAATCCCAATTAGAATCATGTTGATAATAAAATACCAAAACTTAAAATAGGCTTGACCACGAATAAACCAGTGCTTGAAATCCAGGAGTGGAAGCAAGGTGCCTATGATCACGAACGTACTTATAATGTATAAAACGGTCATCGGGTATCAAATTACGAAATTGAAACAGATTGGCACTACCATTAGGTATAAACTAATTTCTACCACAGCTATTGGAGATTGTTTCTGCTTCAATATTGAAAATGTACCATGGGCAGAAACTGAATACGAGTGGAAAGTATCAACTGCAAGCATAAGATTCTAATTTTTAAAAATTTTGGTATCTAAAAGCGAACAATTGGTAAATATTCAAGTAAAGTAGGTAAATAAAGCAATAATAATGAAATATATAAGTACAGTAATAGCATTAATGATCGCCTTTTCACTTACCGCCCAAAAGGTTGAGTATCAGGAAGGACAGATCATGTATGAAGATGAAAAGATACAGACCATAGAAGTAAGACTTTCACCTACTGTCTCCACAATTAAGGATAAATTTTCTGAATGGATGAATGACAAATATGACGTAAATCTAGATGGTAAGAAGTTGCTCTTTTTTAATAAAGAATACATGACCGCTGAAGGTGTCGTCATACCTCAGATAAGTCCTAGAAAAATGGATTTACGAGTGAAAGTAGATGAATCAGAGAAAGGGAATACCGTTCTTCATGTATTTGCCGCTTATGGTTATAACAATTGGATTACACCAGAAGATCATCCCTATGCCTATGACTCCCTGAAAGGAATTGTCTATGATTTTGTATCTGAATATTTACCAGAATACTATTATGAGCGAATAGAAGAAACAGAAGAAAATATAGAAGACCTAAAAGCTGATAATAATGACATTGAAAAAGATCTAGCCAAGAATAAAGAAGATATTGATAAAATACTTAAAGAGAATGAAGAACTACGTCTCGAACTTGAAGAAAATAAATCTAAGCTCAAAAAAGCAAATGAGAATTTGAAAGTTCGTCAGAACGAGTATAAAAAAGTTCAGAAGAAAGTTTCTGGAATGTAGGACTGACGTCCTATCTCTGCAAAGAACAATACTTTTGCGAAAGCAAAGAGACCCTATTATAGAAATAACATATTTAATTAACCGAAGGATTTATTAAATGACTTCACAAAACAAAAAGAAATGATTCGTTGGATATTAACATTTGTAGTAATAGCATTAGTGGCAGGTGTACTTGGATTTGGTGGTATAGCCGGTGCTGCAGCAGGAATAGCAAAAATAATTTTTTATGTATTTGCAGTGTTATTCATAATATCATTAATTATGAACTTTATGAAAAAGGCATAATTGGTAACAACCAAATTATAATTAATTAAATTTTAAAAAACACAAGATGAACGATAATAATAAAAATGACCAGTCAGAGGCAGAGAAGAAATCAGCAGGACAGATTTTACCTGATGATAAAAAGCATCTAAAAGATCAGATGCCAGATCATGTAAAATCTCCGATGAATGATCTTAAAGATAAAAGTAACGTTGTTCCTAAGGAAAAGAAATAGGAACCTCTATAAAATTGTGCATGAGTAAATAGAATCTTTATAACCCAGCGCAATTAAGAATAAAAATCAGAGCTGTCAATCAATGGCTCTGATTTTCTTAATGTTCAACTTAGACCTATCAGGCCTATTTGGAATTATAGCGATGCAGTGATCGATGAAAATTATTAATCAAAAAAAAATTAAATGATACAGACAGAGAAGTTAGATAAGATATTGAAACACGATAATTTTCCAGCAGTAAGCATAATCATTCCTACCAATATAACAGGTGATTATGAAGTGAATAGAATACGATGGAAAAACCAGCTAAGTGAAGTTTACGACAAACTTGAAAAGCACGGTGTTGAAAAAACATCCTTTTTAAAGCAAGCGGCAGATCTTGTGGATGATGCAGATTTTTGGGCAAACCAATCCTCAGGTCTAGCGGGTTATTTTAGCGAAGACACAAGTGAATTAGTGAACCTTCTTGAGGCACCTCAAATTTCTAATGTAGTGTCTGATTCCTTTATCGCTTCCCCTATGTTGCGCTCCAAAATTAATAAACAGAGGGTGTTTTTATTGACCCTAAGTCAAAATAATGTTAGATTTTTTGAGGCTGTAAATTCTGGAATATTCCCAGTAAAAATTAATGATTTGGTGCCCGCAGACATGGACACTGCTTTATATCTAGACATACAAAAAGAAACCCTACACCCAACAGGTCAAGGACTTTCTAATACCAATCATTTCAAGGATAAATCAGGGATTAGAATTGAGCAATATTTTAAAATCATTGATGATGGTCTTTGGACATTGCTAGAGGGTGAAAAAGTACCACTTGTTATTGCAGCGGTAGAGGAACATCATTCCGTGTATAGAAATCTTAGTAGATATAAATACATATCACCGCACATGCTGATGGGTAACACAGATACCATGTCTCCAGCTGAGTTACGAATGCAACTTGATCCAGTATTTGAAGATCTGAAGAAAAAAGAGCACGATCTTGTTGATCAAAAAATCAGTCAAGATTATGAGAAGAAAAATCTGATCGAAAATGTTGAAGACTTAATGTTCAACCTGGAAATTGATAACGTTGATACATGCATCATTCCTATGGCAGATGCTCCAATTGACAAACATCAAATCTTACAGAACGAAAAGATATTAAGGACCTGCTATCAAAGGAATATAGATATTTCAATCAGAGAAGATTTTGATAAATTGACTGCTATAACACGGAATGAAGTAGTGGCGCATAGCGCATAATTCTAAAACTCATTTCCAATGGTTCCAGTTTAATTATGAAAAATAATTGGGCCATTGGAAATGTTTTAATCCCCCAACTCCCTCAATACCACACCCCGTAATTCTCAAGCAACTTGCTTGAGAATGCATAACCCTAGGATATTAATATAGGTTTGAATGATTTTACTGGGTTGTATTGTTTTACCCCAGTAAATCTTTCTTAACCATCTTACCAGCGAGTTCTCTCATATCCATCGTCCGATCGGCTTCATCAACAATTTCGGTTCTCAATATTTCCTCTATAATATCCTCCAATGAAATAACCCCTACGAAGGTGGAAAATTCATTGTAAAGACATGCGATGTGCTTTTTATTGGACAGAAAATGATTCAATAAATCGTCGAGGTTTATGTCTTTTTTTATGGAGAGTACTTCTTGTCTGACATACTTGGTTATGGGCTCATTATCACTTGTATTTATACCCAATAAATCACGGATTATTACCACGCCAAGGATGTCTTCCGTATTGTCAATATTGTATACCGGAATTCTTGAAAATCCCTTGCTTTGAATGGTCTTAATGAGATGAAGATCTATTACAGAATTACTAGGAATCATGTATACCACTGACTTTGGAGTGGCTATCATCTCTGCTGTTTTATCTGAGAACGCCAAAGTTCCCAGAAGTATCCTTTCCTCATCTGCATCTATTTCTGACTCGTCATTATCTTCATGATAGCGGATGATCTCTTCGATTTCCTTCTTACTCCATATGGTGCCTAGCTCTTCTCCTAATGCCTTGTCAAGTGCCCAGGATAAAGGCTTAGAAATAGGATAGAGAACAAAGATAAATAGCTTAACCAGCCACACCGTCTTAGATCCTAGAGTTAATGCAAATCTTGAAAATACAGCCTGCGGAATGATCTCACCAAAAATTACAATGAGTCCTGTAGATACCAAACCAGCGACAACTCCTGTAGCAATATTCCCTAAGAAAATTGCCATGGCAGAGTTCACCGCAACATTACCTAATAGCAATGTACAGAGTAGTAAATTACCATTTTTTCTCACAGGATAGACCTTTATCGCTCTCTTGTCTCCGAGCTTCATCTTACGTTGGAGTGAGCTTAAGTTGAGACTAAAAAATCCGAGCGTCAATCCACTAAAGCAACCTGAGAGTAATACTAAACCGACGATTATTATTATATCCATTTAATTTTTTAAATATTTATTGTTTGCTGTATTTTGATTATTTCTTTGGGTCTAGCTTGTAAGCAAATTTGGATCTACATCGGACTCATCTAGCATGCAAACAATGACAATTTATTGGCATGCATGTTCGATGATTTTTCTCCTATTAAAGTTTTATTTCTATTCAATATTGCAATCCATTTCTCTTGAATAACAAAATGTCTTTTACTTAAAAAGACCTCTACTCCGATACTTCTGTTTCTACACTTACATGAAATAAAGCATCCCCTCGGTTGACAATCGGTGAGATGTTGATACAGAATATATGACAGTCATTCAGTGCATAAATTTTCCGTTCAAAAGAGCCAAATGGATCTGTAATAATTCCCAGCACCGTCTTCTTAGTTACCCAAATACCATTTTTAACTCGCACGTGAAACATGCCTGAATGAGAAGCCCTGAGCCACTTGGACTTTTTAATTATTATGGACTTACGAGAAGAGGTTTGCTTCCAGCGCTTCATTTTAAGAAACCGCATGACATTCTTAGTACCTTGAACACCATACTCAATGGCTTCTTCATCATACAACATGGACTTACCTCCTTCAAATAACAAGGCGGTCTTGCCCAATTTATGAAATGCTTCGCGCAAAGATTTTGCAATATATTTAGACTGCACGATAAAGGGAGCTCCAAAAACTTTGGCGAGTTCTAAGGTTCTTTCATCTTCAAGTAAGCATCGCGTCTGCGCTACATTCACCCGATCGGCACCACCAGAATGAAAATCAATAACATAATCTATGTGAGGTGCTATTTCTTTTCTAAACTCGTGAGCAAACTGACTAGCAAGCGACCCTTTAGATGATCCTGGAAATACTCTATTAAGATCTCGACCATCTGGAAATTTTCTAGAGAGATGGAGAAAGCCAAATATATTGAAAACTGGAATACAGATGACGGTGCCGCATGACGGCTTATTGATCTTACGCCTGATGATTCTTCTGACGATTTCTACACCATTAATCTCATCTCCATGTACTCCTCCCAGTAACAATAACACTGGACCATCTTTTTCAGATCTTTCAATGTAGATTGGGACTTTAATGCTATTTCTTGTATGCAACTTAGCTACATCAAACTCTAGACAAACACTCTCCCCTAGTTTAATTTGCCTACCAAGTAGGGTAAGATTATCCTTGGACATTACGCTCTACATATCTGATGATTTTTTCAGCAATATTTTTGCCTGTTGCTTTCTCTATGCCCTCAAGCCCTGGAGAAGAATTTACTTCTAATACCAATGGGCCACTCTTTGATTGGAGCATGTCGACGCCAGCTACTCCTAAGCCCATGGCCTTGGCAGCGATGAGTGCAGTTTCTTCCTCTTCTTCACTGAGTTTGATCAGGTTGGCACTGCCACCTCGGTGTAGATTAGATCTAAATTCTCCTTCTTTCCCTTGACGTTTCATTGCCCCTACGACCTCTCCATCGACTATAAAAGCTCTGAGATCTGCTCCTCCTGCTTCTTTTATAAACTCTTGTACTATGATCCTAGCTTCCAAGCCATTAAAGGCTTCCATCACAGAGCTCGCTGCATTTTCTGACTCGGCTAAAATGACTCCTATTCCTTGCGTGCCTTCTAGTAATTTTAGCACAACTGGAGCTCCACCTACAGAATCTACCACGTGTTTTACGTTTTTTGAAAAATTGGAAAATACTGTTTTAGGCATCCCCACCCCAGCGCGTGCTAGCAATTGCAAGCTTCTTAATTTATCTCTCGATCGGACCAGAGCCTGTGATTCTACCGCACTAAATATGTGCATCATCTCAAACTGTCTCACTACTGCAGTGCCATAGTAAGTAACTGAGGCCCCTACCCTAGGGATAATGGCATCTACATTTTCAAGATAGCCCCCTTGATAGTAAACTTGAGGTTTCTTTTTTTCGATTTCTATATTACATTTAAGATGGTCTACGACCAGCATTTCATGGCCTAATATTTCTCCAGCCTCAACTAATCTTTGAGTAGAATACAATTTTGGCTGTCTTGATAGGATTACTATTTTCATTTTGATTGTTTTTTACTTTTTTTATAAGAGAGGTCATATTTAGAAGAATCGACAACAAATTTCCCCATCAAGAATCTTCTCCCAATAAGGATAGGAAATTTCATTTTACCCCGCTCGCTTAGAGAAAGTTCAATAGGATGATTCTTCCCAAATAATTTAATTTCTGTCTCTATAACAAATCTCTTTTCGGAGCTACCGAAAGAATTCTTGATTCGCTTTTCAGAGAATTTCACAGTCTTATACTCCTTACCATCATATTTATTATGCGTAGGATCCAAGAGTGTAAAAGTCAATGTTTCTATACCATCTATTTTGGTAGTAGTGATGTTGTGGCAATGAATGGCTGAAGTGTATGCACCAGTATCCATTTTGATATCTATGCCCTTTAATGACATTTCTGGAAAGTCAGCTTTATCTTTCCTGCCGAGGGTGAGTTTCTTTTTCAATTCTATATTTTAGATAACTGTGAGTTGGGTTTTATAGAGCCCACTATTTAAGCCTACATTTATTATTTTGTCTACATGAGTTAAGCATTTATTATCAAATACTCTATATATTGATTGTCTATTTAACATAGCGCAATTAATATAATACGAAATCTTGTAGCCTGTAATTTTCGGGGTTATCATATCGGTAATATTCGAAATAGCTGACTAGCTATAGATCATTGATTTTATTTAATGTTTGATCTTCAAAATAGTTGAAATTTAAGTCATACGGGCTTTTAGAATCCATTGTTTCATGAAAAAATAGTAAAATTAAAACAGGGCTCGATTAAGCCAAAATGGCACATTTCGAGAGCGCTGATCAACACTTACAATTAGTTACATGAGAAAGCAATTTATTATTGGAAGTCTACTCCCGTTGATCTTTGGAGGATTGATTTATATTGGTCTGCGAGGTGACAATCTTGTCATGTTCTCTTGGTATGACACCTTACACATAAACTGGTTGACGGATGGAATACGAGATATTTTTCAGAGAAGTGATATGAATTATGTACCAAACTGGATTATGTATTCCTTACCGGGAGGCCTCTACATGATGAGCAGTGTTTCCTTAATAATGCTGATTTGGCATAATTATATAACGCCTACTTCTGCCCTGTGGATTTTTGCGCTTCCTGTGCTTGGAATCCTCTCAGAACCATGCCAGCATACTGGTCATTTTCCTGGAACGCATGACTTTGGAGATTATATTTTATATGCCTTAGGCGTAATAATCCCAATCTACCTCTACAAAAACAAGGTAGAGACCAAGGACATAAGCTACTCCAGTCCATCGTGGAAAAGGCACATGCTATCATTCATAGTGGTTGTTATCTTTTCCATCCTTGCATTTGGAGCTGATGTTGTCGGAAGTCCCTTAGGTGAAATAGTTAATAAAATTGCTGGAGCCAAATGGGCTGGATACTAAAGAGGTTCTGTAGATTATATATTAAGTATACCTGTAATTAACAGCCTTGAAATAAAGTTTGATCATTGATCATTTCTTGGTCAACCATAAGGCATCACAATTATCTTTTCAGGGTCAGGCAGACAGATATCTGAGGTCTTATCTTGATAATCAAATAAAGAGAGCACGTATTTCATACTTTGAATTCGACTATCTTCCCGACTCTCCCCTTTGACTCGTACCCAAGGGGAATATTCTGAACCCGTAAGCTCCAACATTTTATTTTTATAAAAAGTGAAATCCTCCCATTTAGTTTGTGCGGCTAAATCTACTGGGCTCACTTTCCATTGAATCAGAGGAGTATTCTGCCTTTCTGCAATTCGTCTGGCCTGCTCATTCATATCAACAGAAAACCAAAATTTTACAATTTTCACTCCATCATCTACAAGCATTCGCTCCACCATATTTACCTGTTGTATAAATAATTCATATTGTTCTGGAGAGCAAAAGCCCATTACTGGTTCGACGACGGCCCGATTATACCAGCTTCTATCAAAGAATGAAATTCTACCTGCATTAGGCATGTTCTTTAAATGTCTTTGGAAATACCATTGGCCCCGCTCAATTTTTGTGGGTTTTCCTAGAGCAATGGATCTAAATAATTGTGGATTTAAAAACTGAGTGAACCTTGCAATAGCACTTCCTTTCCCTGCAGTATCCCGGCCCTCAAAAAAAATAGCCAACCTTAGATTATTGTCTTTGATGTGTTTCTGCAGTTTTAATAATTCTACCTGTAGTGCATATAGAACTGGAATGTATTCTTCCTTTACATTATAGAAATCTTCAATATTTTTATTTTTCATATTTATAAATTTAGCAACTAAAACATTTGCTTTAAGCAATTTTAAAATTCAGGAACATCTCGATGAGTTTTATAAGAAATTTTTCTTGTAGAAAATATTGATCCTTAAATCCTGATCGAGGTGATAGGATCTCTACGTAAGAAATGGCCCATTAAAACTAACGCCCATCATTAGCAGACCATCATTAAAAGGGCAAGTTAGTCTATTAGTTATATGTAAAAAATCTATGGCATCACTATACCTTAAGATTATTAATGCTAATTATGCATATCCTTTAGAATCGCATGAGTAATTAACGATGTTTGCTTAATGCACTAAAAGTTATATTCAGAAAAGCATGTTAGGCAATTTCTTTAAACCACTATTTAAAAAAGTCATCGAGGCAGAAGACGATGACTTTGAAAAGGTTGTGCTCCTTCAGCTGGCTATATTTATGATCATTACTGTATTGATGATCCTCAAGCCATTGGGGACCAGTCTAATGCTAAGTACCTACGGCATAGATATAATGCCAATAGCATTCGTGAGTATTGCTATAGCTGCTATATTTATTCACTTCGGATTGAATCTGCTCAGGAGATCTTTTGCCTTAAACCATGCCATTATTATCAACTTCGCCTTTCACATTCTGATTATTTCAGCGATAGCCGCGGCGATATATTACAATCTTTTAAGAGGCTACCTTACCGTTGCAGTTTATGTATATATCAGTTTATTCAGTGTCATAACCGTCACATTATTTTTTCAATATTGCCAATCCTTACTGTCGATCCGAGAAGCCAAAAGAGTTCTTTCTTACGTAGGCGTAGGTGCCATTGCTGGAGGGGTTTTTGGCGGTTACTTTGCTAGTGCAACCGTCTCGTACTTTGGTAATTTGGGATTACTCATTTCTGCTGTAGCCTTCTTGTGCTTTTCTGCCATAAGTCTCAGAAAAGTACATCAAAAATATGGCGCTGACCTTATAGATGAATCTACTGAATCAGAATGGATTGGTGGCCAGTTTTTTAGAACGCTAAAAAACAAACATGTCGTTTATATCGTAGGGATCACTTTTTTTGCTGTCATTAGCTCCAAATTATTAGACTACCTTTTCAATGCAGTAGCCTTTGCCCATTTTGATGATCAAGAAGCGCTCACTGCATTTTTTGGATTTTGGTTTAGTTCCATTAATGTCATAGGCCTGATGATTCAATTATTTCTAGTCAACGCATTAATAGACCGCTTGGGGGTCACTTACAGCATGTCAATCATGCCTGTGATGATCCTGGGCTCACTTTTAGCCTTTATATATTTACCCATTCTTTCTGTGGGAATCATAATGAAAATGGTCGATGGATCTATGAAACAAAGCATCTATAAAACTTCTACAGAGATCAATATAATGCCTCTGACTGCGGCCGTAAGAGAGCGTGCCAAATCCCTCATAGATGTTGTTGTAGATAGCATTGCTACCGGTATATCTGGTGGATTAATATATCTATTAATTAATAAGGTTTCTCTTCCGCTTTGGGTGGTTACAATGACGACTGTAGTGGTTGTAATGCTCTGGCTTGTGTTTATTTTATTATCTAAAAAAACTTACTTAAATCAATTATCAAAGCTCGTTTATAATGATGATAAGGAGGATGAAGAATTAACTGAATCTCCAATAAAATATATTGAGCATTTACTCAAAGATAGTCGCCGAAAATCAGAAACTAGATTCAAAAAGCTCAAAAAAATCACGGTAGAAGCTGAGTCTCCCATTAAAACTGCAGCCATCGAAATCATCGGTGAGGAATACAAATTAAAAGGACTTAATAAACTCAATCACTTAAAGAAAGATCATTCCTATATCGTAAGAAAAAAATACTTTGAAGAAGAGCTGAAATTTATAAATAGTAAGTCTGAACTCAATGAACTCTATAAGTCTACAAATCCGGAAAACCAGATCCTACTCACAGGCGCATTGGCTAGATCAACAGGGCAACGCCATAGTCAGCAGGAGAAGTATCAAATTAAAAAAAGGATTAATGATGCTTATACCTATCTAAAGCTTAAAGATGCACCATCAAGGTTATGGCGAACATGGATGACTGCAGTTGCTCACAGTAAATTTGAAAAATATTATCCCATCCTACAGAAGAACTTGCAACAAAACTCCAATGATGAAATGAAAATGTATGCCCTATTTGCAGTCATGCGGGGTAAACTTAAAAGGATGTTCCCCGAAGTAATCGATTGTAAGGTAAATACTAAAAATAGAAAACGCTGGCATAAGACTTTAGCCACATTTCCCAAAAAGTTACTCAATCATCTTAAATCAATACCTCCCACAAATGGGAAGCAACTTGTAAGACTTATTCCTGTATTAAAATATATAGACAAACAATCTCACTTGGACTATCTGTTTAGCATCTTAGAACATCCTAGACGAGGGGTAAGAATTGAAGCGCTAAAAACAATCGGTGTCATGAGACGGCGCTACCCATATCTTAAATACAATCGCAGAAAAAATAATGTTAGACTGCGTAAAAATATCACCCAGCTAAAGGAAATCTTGAAAGAAATTGGGTATTTGAATGAGTTAAAAAAGATGGATCAAACATCACAAAACACAACGATAATTAACCAGGCCGTGGCACTACTCACCAATGAGCTCAATGTATACATTCATATATTATTCGTTTTACTCGGATTGGTTACTGACAGTGATGAAATGATGAAGTGTTACTATGGACTACTGCGAGGTAAAAGACAAGAAACCTTAGACTACTTAGACCAACTCTTATCCTATAGTCTCAGGAAGAGGATTCTGCCTCTTTTAAAGACCGCCACATCTAAAGAGCTGAACTCTCCATTGTTCCATAGTCAAAAAGTATATTTGAAACGAAAGGATTTTACTTCCCCAAATCTCAAAAGAATAGACCCATCCCTTTATAAGGATCTTAAAAAAACTTTTAATAATTCACGAATCAGTTGAGTGAAACAAGGTCCTAGTTACCGCATTATTTTCCACCGCGATTAGATCGAATGACTGGACCTTCCGCAGGATCCATTGGAGGAATAACTTTTTTTCTACCTATACCCAAGGCACGTTCCGCTTGAAAAATAAACTTGCTGCATATGTTACTTCCCGACGGATCGTCTATGAGTGCAACGATGATGTAACGCCGATCATTATCACCGATCACAAGAGCACTATCAGAATGAAAATTTTTCCAGCTGCCCGACTTTCGATAGACGTCTGCATTTGGAGCTATTCTTGTCAGCGTTTTCACAAATTTGTGATTAATTTCTGAATCTAAGAGGTACCTCATCATTTCCCGACTCCATTCCTCATTGACTAGTTTTCCATAAGCTAACATGGTATAGAACCTAGCGACTTGCTCAACTGTAGCGGCATGGCTTAAACCTTTTAAAGGATCAGGTTTTTTGTATCCAGCTTTAGCGTATTTTTTACCGACCCACAATCCTCCACCTTCATTTTCATTATAAAGCTGATATTTATTTTTCGTCATGGTTTCAGCTATCTTATCATAGCCAAGAGCTTCTATTATTCTAGTTGTAGCCGCATTATTGGATTTAGCAATCATGAGTCGAAGATCTTTTTTTAGACTTGTAGTATACTCAAGACATCCCTCTTCAACAGCTTCCATCGCAGATAGTAAAACAGCAATTTTAGGAAGACTGGCAGCGTAAACCATGTGTTTATCATTCAAAGCAGCATATCGGATATCTTGCATATCTCTTAAATCCACAATCCCAACAGCCATCCTTTTCCTAAAGACTAAGTTTGTCCAGATTGGATTCTCACTAATAATATTTTCTAAATTAGCTTGTAGTTGCTTATCATGCTTATCATCTACCTCCTGATAATAAACCGATGGGTAAGGCAACTGAGAAGGACCAATTTTCTCTTGAGCAATAGTCATTAAATTGATATGAATAAACACGAAAACCAAAATCAACTTAATTGTCTGAATCATTTTGCAAAGTTAAGAAATCATAGCCCACATAAGTGTTGCTTATTTGTTAATAATTAGATACTTTGTTCCTTGTGTTATGGTAGGTATCCATAATTAAATTTTCCAAAGCCGAACAAACTAGTTTTGTCGGAAGTAAAGCATATTTAACAACCGTACATGCTGAAGAATTTATCACTAACTTTTTTAATTCTGTGTATTACCTTGACCACTACGTCACAGAGTACAGAATTTTTAGATCAGAGCTATTTAAAAGAACTAAAAGATGATCGCAGAGGCCCTTACGCTGCGATTAAATGGTTTTGTGAGGATGGTTCAATGAGAGAGGCCAAAGATCCTTGCCCAGATCCGATGAAAGGTTGGCAACATGCCATTTACAAACCCAAAATTGAACAGCTGGCAGACAGAAATCACATATTTTTGGATCAAATACTTACCGGCACAGAATATGAAGATTTTTGGGATGAACGTCACCAAAATAGTCGGCTCAAGCAATATCAAATCACCAATTTTTTATACGATTCAGATGACGGTTGGATCCTTGAAAAAGCCAAAAACTATAGAGGAGCAAAGCAAATAGAAGATGAAAAAGAATGGGGACAACAATTTCTAGAATGGTTGGTATCAGATAACCAGAGATTTGAAGAAAATTATCTGCTTCTTAAAATGGTAGCGGTTGATATTCCCCATGGCGAAGACACAAGGCTTGCTCAAAGAGTTAGAGCGTATAGTAAGTTGCTCGCTGAGGAAGAAAGCAACTTCTTCAATGAAAGAATTAAGCTACACAATAATCCCTCCTCATCAGATATTAGACTCGTAGAAGCATGGAGGATGAAGAATAACGACCTCCCTGAAAAGAGCAAAGAGTACTATGAAAAGCTCATAGTTGATCTCAAAGAAATGTACAGACCATTTGAGGTTTCAGATTTTGAGAACTACACTCAGAAAATGACAAGTGGCCCATTTACTAGTGAATTGAAAAATAGACTTAAAAATCTAGAGAATACTGGTGCTTCGCTAAAAGCAATGGAAGGATGTGATTTACTACTATTTATAAGAGAAAATTTTACCAAGGAGACCAATCCTACCGCAAGAGTAAATTTGATAGATCTTCTCAATGAAGTGGAAAACTTGGTGATGCAAAATATAGATGCTTTGCCGGAATCATCTCTGGGTGACATGCGAGAAAAGATGTGTTTTCTAGTCAATGGCATATACGGAGCCGGCTATATAAACTTATGGGAATATGATAAGATACGAGATGATTTTGACTGGATGCAAGGCAAGGAGGTTTCATTATATGAAATGGAATATTACAGACACGCCTCTCAAAAAATTGTCCTATGGTCGTCCCAGATGGTCCAGTCAATATTTGCGGAGCCAGTAAAAGTCTTCGGTGCGTTCGAACCATTAAGCCACGGTTTCGTAGATGATAAAATTAGATCATCACTTATACTACCGGCTGGTAAACTAGTAGAAAGTATTAATAAGCTCTATAGCAAAAAGGCACACAATGCTTCCAATATCATGGGCATAAAAAATGAAGCCGGTGTGCAAGGCCTTAATCCAGGTTTTACAAAAGCTAAGCTCTATGTGTTTCCAACCTTAGAGGAAGATGTAAAATTGGACAACTCGGGTGTCTATGTTTTTGATCGACCACCTACGGAGATGAAACCGGTGGCTGGTATACTTAATGTAAAAGAAGGGAATCCTGTATCACACATTCAACTTCTAGCTAGAAATCTTGGAATCCCAAATGCACTTATTTCAAGCAATGTGCTCAATGCATTGAAATCTTATGACGGGAAAGAAGTGTTTTATGCCGTATCTTCTGGTGGTACTGTAATGCTTAAACTCTCCGAGGATATGAGCTCCGAAGAGAAGAAGTTATTTGAAAAAAAGAAGAAAGAAAAAAATCGACTCACCATCTCAATGGACAAGATCATCTTACATCCAGATAGTTTATTGGATATGTCCAAAATAGACGCCAGCTTCTCTGGAAAATGGTGTGGCCCCAAAGCTGCAAACCTTGGTCAGCTAAAGCAAATGTTCCCTGAGCATGTCGTGGAAGGTTTGGTTATTCCATTCGGAATTTTCAGAGATCATATGGATCAGTCAGTGCCCAACAAAGACTATTCGTATTGGTCTTACCTCAAGGATATTTTCAGGAATGAAAGAAATAAATTAGAGCAGGGCCAGCGTCAATCCATCGTGGAAGAAGAAACCTTAGCCGAGCTTGAAATCTTACGATCCATGATAGTAGATATGCCCTTAAAACCCAGTCTACTGAATAATATCGAAAGCCAGTTCAAAAATATCTTTGGAAAACCTATCGGAGAAATACCCGTATTCTTACGAAGTGATACCAACATGGAAGATTTACCTCAGTTTACAGGAGCAGGTCTCAACCTAACGTTATTCAACGTATTAGACAAACAGAAAATCCTTGATGGTATAAAAAAAGTATGGGCTTCTCCTTATACCGAAAGAAGCTATCAATGGCGTCAACAATACTTAGAAAATCCAGAGGAAGTCTATCCTTCCATACTCATTATACCTAGTGTCAATGTGGATAAATCCGGCGTAATAATTACCAAAGGTGTCAATAGAGGTAACGAAAATGATATTTCCATTTCGTTCAGCCACGGAGTAGGTGGTGCTGTGGAAGGTCAATCAGCTGAAAGTTATATCGTGCATGACAATAGATATATAGAATTGATAGCCCCTGGAAGAGAAACTAAATTTAGGACCATACCAGCCTCTGGTGGCTCTACCTTTAAGTTCGCTTCTCTCTCAGATCCAGTCCTTACTTTTCAAGATGTCGCCAAACTGAATACGATGGCTAAGTCCATTGCACAAAAAATGGATCAATTAACGGAATCCACACATGCATATGATATAGAGTTAGGGATCAAAGATGGGTTCATCTGGCTATTTCAAGTCAGACCTTTTGTAGAAAATAATGAAGCCCTCAGCTCTGATTACCTCAAAAGAATGGATCCCGAACCAAAAAACATTTCCATATCAATGGACCAAAAAGATTAATGAGCAACCTTATGAAGTATTTAATAATAGCAATGACACTGCTAACCGGAGTGACCATACATGCTTATCCGATAGATGGTTACACCTATACAGGAATAGACAGATTGTTCTATCAATATAAAGTGTTCATGGACAGCACTGAAACTACCAAGCTAGACAAAGGCGCTCTTCTGAATATGTCAGATATAAAACTCAATCTTTCAACCAACGAATTTTCCTGGCCGGAAGAAGATAAAGCACTGGAAGGGAAACTGGAAGAAATTTTTAGATCCCTAGAACCGGAATACTCCGTATCGGTCATGGATGTTACCAATCCCAATAAAATTCGATATGCTGGTCTTAAAGAAAATGTAGGTTACCAGCCCGGAAGTGTTGCCAAAATTATAGCAGCCATGGGACTATTTGATGCACTGCATAAAGTTTACGGTGACAACTGGGAAGATATAAGAGCTGTACTTTACAACAGAAAAGTACGTGGAAATGAGTTTGTTGTATACGATCATCATACCATTCCTATCTACGATATAAAAGAAGATAAGTACTATAAACGTAAAGCATCTGAAAGCGATGTATTCTCTTTGTATGAATGGTTAGATCACATGTTTTCTAAAAGTAATAATGGAGCTGCAAGTGTGGTGATGAGGGAGATGCTCTTAGTACATATCATGGATGATTATTACGAGTGCGCTACTCAAGAAGAGATGGACCAGACCATAGAGGATGCAGGTAGAGCCGTATTAAGTAATCTTACCGAAGACTTAACCAACTGCGCTTTAGAAAGTGTAGGAATAGAAGGGGATGAATATCGTCTGGGTGGATTTTTTACAAGTGGTGCCGAAAAATATGTTCCGAGGCGCGGCGGCAGTATCGGCACGACAAAGGGCCTTATGAAATTTATGTTTGCCCTTGAAAGCGGTCAAGTAATTAATGAAAGAATATCATTGGAAATTAAGCGTCTTATGTATCTCACGGATAGGCGTATACGTTACGCTTCTAGTCGGAGCCTAGACAATGATGCAGTCTACTTTAAGAGTGGTTCCCTTTATAGTTTCAAGCCAGAACCTGGCTTTGTGCGTAAGAATTATGCAGGAAATAAATACAACTATATGAATAGCGTTGCCATCGTCGAAAAACAAGATAGCACGGAACGAAAATACATGGTTGCTCTAATGTCCAACGTCCTTCGTAAAAATAGTGTAAATGAACACTATTCTCTTGCTAAAAAAATAGATGAAATGCTAGCAGAATAAATCTGAAATAGATTTGAACGATTATAGGCTTTAAATCCGATGATAAAAATGATTACCAAATCAGACTTCCTCAAGTACAAAGAATGCCCTTCCTTCTTTTGGTTTTGGAAAAATGATCCGCACGAACTATCAGAAGAAAAAAGTGACCCCTTTGCTGATCGACTTAAATCTCAAGGTTATGAAGTTGAACTTTTTGCTAGAGGGCTTTTTCCCAAGGCTACACTTATAGAAGGAAATCCTCAAGAAGCTGCAGACCTCACAACCAGACTTATAGAGGACGGAGTTAAGGAACTATTCCAAGCAAGTTTTCTAGTAGATAGACTTTTCGCCAGCTGTGATGTTTTAATCTGGAATGATCTATTTCAAGGTTGGGACATCGTCGAAATTAAATCTAGCACCAGCAAAGATCAAAAGAAAAAGGAACATATAACCGATGCTACTTTTCAAAGAATTCTTGCTCAAAAAGCAGAGCTTAAAATAGTAAATGTATACTTGATTGAGTTAAACAAGGTCTACTATAAAGACGGCGACATAGATCTAAATGCCCTATTTACACAATCCGAAATTACCACAGAATGTATCGCAGAAGAGCAAAGCACTAACGTGGAAATTCAAGATGCAAAAAATCTACTAAAACATAATAGACCGGCAGAATGCTCCTGTAAATACAAAGGTAGATCACGACACTGTAGAACCTTCAACCATCTATATCCTAATGTTCCTGAATACAGCGTGTATGATTTACGCGCCATCGGAAATTCTAAGAAAGTATTAGCCCAACTTGTAGATGGAAATTACCTTAAATTGGATGATATTCCGGAAGAGATAAAGTTAAACTCCACCCATCAAAAGCAAATATGGGTATACGAAACAAAAGAGCGAATCTTCAATAAGGAGGCCATCAAAGCGCAATTTGAGCAATTGGAATACCCTTTGTATTTTTTAGATTACGAGACCCTAGCCTGCGGTGTACCTAAATACGATAATACCTATCCTTACCAACAAACGGTTTTCCAATACTCGCTACACATTCTACAAAAAGATGGGAGCATGGAGCACAAAGAATATATCCACAGAGATCGCTCCACACCTGTCCATATAATCGCTCAAAAATTGAGAGAAGATATCGGGGATTATGGTCATGTCGTTGTCTGGAATAAGTCCTTTGAAGGTAATTGTAATGCTGATCTTGCTCAAGTCAATGAGGCCTTAAAAGGATTTCTACTAAGCCTTAATGAACGCCTGTATGATCTTATGGAAATCTTTAGAAAAATGGATTATGTGCATGATGATTTCAGAGGCAGTTATTCTATCAAGAATGTTCTTCCTGTTTTTTGTCCCGAATTAAGTTATGAAGATTTAAATATTTCTAATGGTACAGAAGCAGTGGTTCAATACGAGAATTTAATATTTGGCAATGCCTCTGAATCTGAAAAGGAGGCAGGCTTCAATGCCTTACTTGAGTATTGTAAATTAGATACCTGGGCGATGTTAAGAATATTTCAGGAGCTGGAGCAAATGATAATTCAATAATTAAAAAAATCTTAGGTGAACGTCACCTAAGATTTTTTTTATTTTCTCACATTGAAGCTTACATTTGCTTCAAGCATAATAGTTATCAACTCCCTTTTACCAAAGTAATTCCTCCTATCAAAGAAAAAACGGCCAATCCCAAATAAATATAGGAGGTCGACTTTTCTTTGCTGTCCTCTGCTGATAATTCTATACCTACTATTTCTATCGACTCTCCACTGTTGGAAAATTTTGTTATCCCGAGGTATCCTAAAATCAGAGATAAAATGATGAGCCCGGTTCCTAATAATTTTTTCATTCGTTTGATGGTTATTATTTAGTAAAGTTGAAATTTAAGCTTACAGTGGCTTTCTTCCTGTGATGATGTTGTATAGAATACTGATTACAGCTACAACTAATAAAACATGGATGAGCTTTCCGGTCGCCATACCGCCCGCAAGACCTAAAATACCTAGAACCCATACAATGATGCAGATTACTGCAATAAGCCAAAGAATATTTCTCATAATTTAAATTTTTTAAAAGTTATTTTTAGATTTTGTAATGTATTTAAGTTACTAAAATGCGATTAAATTGTTCGAAATATTTTGAAATTTTATAAAAATCTCAAATCAAAACAATGTACTATTTTACATAAACTGTCTTAACATTCACAAATTCTCTGATTCCATAATAACTCAACTCTCTTCCATAACCACTGGTTTTTATCCCTCCGAAAGGCAACCGCGGATCGGATTTGACAAATTGATTTACAAAACAACAACCTGCCTCCAATTCTTCACGAGCGATTCTTTCCCCACGTTCTAGATCTTTGGTGAAGACACAACTGCCTAAACCAAATTGAGTATCGTTCGCTATTTTTATAGCTTCTTCTTCGTCCTTCACTTTTATAACCGAAGCCACTGGTCCAAAAATCTCATCTTCGTAAGCAGGCATTCCAGGTTTTACATTGGTCAAAATTGTCGGTGGATAATACGCTCCTTCTTGGTCTGGAATTTTTCCACCAATTAATAATACAGCTCCATTTTCAACGCTATCCATAACCTGCTGATGAACCTCATCTCTTAGGTCAAACCGAGCCATCGGACCCAAGTCTACTTCAGTCATTGGGTCTCCCATTTTTGAAGAATCCATCAACTCTTTAAATTTATTTATGAACTCGTCGTAAACCTCTTCCACCACAATGAAACGCTTGGCTCCAATACAACTTTGTCCAGCATTGAGCAATCGAGAGGTCGTACATTGTTCCGCTGCATGATTTATATCCGCATCCTTTAAAATCAGATAAGGATCACTCCCTCCTAGTTCTAAAACTGTTTTTTTAATGTTCTTCCCAGCAATGCTTGCCACAGCTTCTCCAGCGGGTCCACTACCTGTCAAAGTAGCCGCCTTAACTTTAGAATTCTCCAGTATACTTTCAACATGATCACTAGAGATGAGTAAAGTATTAAAGGAATTTTTTGGAAATCCTGCATCTGTGAATATTTTTTCAATCTCTAAAGCTGAACCTGGTACATTGGATGCATGTTTCAGTAAACCAGTATTACCTGCCATCAACGCAGGCGCCGCAAATCTGAATACTTGCCAAAACGGATAGTTCCATGGCATTACTGCGAGCACAACTCCCATAGGTTGATAACTTATATAACTTTTACTGGCCTCTGTTTCCACCATTTCATCTGCAAGAAATTCAGCCGTCTTATCGGCATAGTATCGACATACCCAAGCACATTTTTCAACCTCTCCTTTGGCTGACTTAAAAGTCTTTCCCATCTCCTCAGTCATTATTTTAGCCAGATCATCAGCCCTTTCTTCAAGTAAATCCGCGGCCTTATTCATATACTTCGCCCGGGTAGCAATGTCTGTTTTCTTGAGATCGACAAAAGTTTCGTGGGCTTTATCTATTATTTCAAAAACCTCATCTGGCGTATGAAGAGTATATTCTTTTATGTTTTTTTTATTGGCTGGATTTGTAGTTGTTATTGTTTTCATTCGCTTATTTATTAAAGTAATTTTTCAAGCTTTCTGTAAGTTCATCATTAACTTCCGTATGAACAGCCACCTCTAAAAGCACCAACTTATTTTGTTCAATCGCTTCTTTAATTTTTTCTTTTAATTCTCCAATGGTCTCAGGCTTATATGCTTCCATTCCAAAACTATGAGCCAGTTCCACAAAATTTGGATTACCCAAGTTTGTACCAAAGGACTTTCCTTCATTCATTTGTTGTTTCCATTTTATTAGACCATAATTGTTATCATTTAATATGATCATAACACCCTTCACACCCAATCTTACGGCCGTCTCGATTTCTTGAATATTCATTAATGAACCACCATCTCCCATTATCGAAATAACTGGCCTACCCTGATCTACAAGATAACCAGCAATAAGACCAGGTAAAGCAATACCCATACTTGCAAATCCGTTACTTATGATGCACCCATTGGGTATATACGTCGGATAATTTCTACCGATCCACATTTTATGACTCCCTACATCACTGATCAGTAGGGCATTATCAGGTATCACTTCACGGGTGGCAGCGATGACATTAGGGGCATTGAGATGATCGCTATTATCTTGGCTTTTATAGGACTCAATGGAAGCAACGATTCGATCGCGTACATCTTCATACCAATTAGAATATTTAGTTCCTTCTAAGTTTTTATGAACGGCCTCAATCCCATTGGCTATGTCGCCTACTATTTCAACACGAGCTTTGTACTCTTCGTACACTTCAGCTGGTTCAAAATCTAAATGAATAATTTTTTTATCCTTCGTTTCATTCCATTTAGCCGGAGAATATTCTGCCACATCGTAACCAATACAGAAAACGACATCCGCTTTTTCAAAAGCTTCAAGCACATAATCCTTAAAACCTAAGCCGATAGCTCTGAGACTGTTTGGTAACTTATCGGAGATGGCTCCTTTGGCCATGAAGGTTGTAGCAACAGGTATATTTAATGAAGTAGATAGTGAGGTAAGCGCCTTACTTGCCCTAGTTCTAATCGAACCATTCCCAGCCAATATTATAGGTGTCTTCGCATTTTTTAAAATTTCAACAGCTTTATTTATGGTTGAATTTTCTGGAATCGGACGATAAACTTTGGAAGGTTTTATCGGCTTGATACCCTCTTTAACCGATGCCCCTGCCACATCTTCCGGTAATTCTAAATGGGTTGCACCGGGTTTTTCAGCTTGAGCAAGCTTAAAGGCTTTTCGCACCATTTCATGCACAACCTCACCGTTTATTATTTTTGCATTCCACTTAGTTATCGGTTTCATCATTCCGACCACATCTATGATCTGATGACTTTCGTGGTGAATGCGATCTATTCCACCCTGTCCCGTCAAAGCGACAAGAGGTGCTTTATCTAAATGTGCATCTGCAACACCGGTCATAAGATTCGTAGCACCAGGACCTAACGTAGATAAACATACTCCAGCCTTTCCAGTTAGACGACCCCAGACATCAGCAATGAAAGCTCCACCCTGCTCGTGCCTTGTGGGTATAAACTTGATTGAACTATCTTCTAATGCAAATAAAAAATCTTCATTTTCCTCTCCCGGTACACCGAAGATATATTTAACACCTTCCGCTTCAAGGCACTTTATCATTAATTGGGAAACATTCATTTATATTATTTTATAATTTTAAAAAGCTATTTCTGAAAGAACTTTGTATGATTTACGCTTTCGCAAATATTTAATTTCTGCTTGTAAAAAAGTGGATACTACCTTGGATGGAATATTTTCTCCTTCATTTGCTTACGCAAATCACAATCCTTTAACCCCACCTAAGGTAGAATGTTCGAAACCAGATTTATTATTATATAAATAATTATTGGTCTTATTAATATTCCAAAGGAGAGCATTTCATTTTCAAACTTGCGCATTTACAACATCAAGATGGAATAAATGTAGTTGTCAGAAAGGAGCCATCACTACCAATTTTATTCTATGGTTATTTATTTAGCAAAAACCCTCCCTTCTTTCGAAGGCTTTTTGCTAATCAAATATTATTGTTGAATTTAAATGACACACTTTTTAGAATACTCCTAGATGTATTCCCCGAGTAAAATCCTCAAAAGATTTACAGTCATGTCATCACATTTTTCCTTTAATCAAGATCATGATCTAGTACCCACTCCCACTCTAACAGCATTACGATCGGACACTTGAACATAGCCAAAAGACCTTCACAACCACCGTGGACAGACTTACACCTACCGAGGACATACTTAAACCCACCGAGGACAAACTCAAACATACCGCGGAGATATTCAAATCCACCGAGGACAAGTTCAAACATACCGAATTCACACTAGAAAGGCATTCATAAAATGAATGCCTTTCTAGTATGTGCTTACTTAGCATCTTCATGCTATATTGATAAAATTACTCTTCTAGTGAGAAAGGTTCAAAGAGATTAAAAACGAATGTTGCAATGCGCCACGAATGTAGTTGGATTTTATAATGGTTTCCCTGCTTTCTTACCGTCAGAAAAAGGGCAAATTTCTTTTTCTGAAATGGTGAAATTGGAGCAGCAACAGAAAGGCAAATGAAAAAAACTCAAGTGAATAACAATAATTGGAGCATCGTATGTTGTAAATGATATACCCCATATCCTATTAAAAAATACGCCCCATAATTAGCAGATCTGAAAATAAATTTGACCACGGATAATTCACTGATTCTATCAAACAACGTTAGTAATGTAAAAATTACACCAATAAAGCATAGGTCTAATAGCCCCATAGCAGCATTTAATTCTATTTACCCCTCCTCAATAAAGTAATTTCCTTTCACAGAACGATATTCAGGTCATTTCAAAAAAAATATAAAACAATCCGAACAAATCACTGTCTTTTAGGTAAGAATCTCGAAATCTGACATGGTTGGGAAATAAAAGAAATAAAAGTTGTAAAGAATTCTAAAGAAAATATCGGCTTCTTTTACACCGGCCAGTCATTTGAACGAAAGTTCGAGAAATTATTAAAAATTTAAAAAACATAATTATGAGTGAGTTACAAGACAAGTTAAAAGGTAATTGGAATATCATTAAAGGTAAAATGAAACAAGAATTTGCCGAACTAACAGATGATGATCTTCATTATGAAGAAGGTCAAGAAGAAGAATTACTCGGTAGATTACAAGTAAAATTAGGTAAAACAAAAGAAGAAATAAAAGCTTTCTTTCAAATGTAATCTCCAAATACTTAAATCAGCAATTGATTAGACAAACACTAATTTTAGACAAATACTTTAAATAATAATGGAAGAACAGTTAAACGAGTCCGTAGGTGGCCTATTTGAAAAACTATCAAATTGGGTTGATTTAATTATTCTCAACTTACCTAATTTGATCTTGGCACTTCTCTTGTTTGGCCTAGTTTATTTACTATCCCAAAAACTACATAATTGGGTTTATAAGTTTTCAAGAAAGAGGATAAAGCAGCAGTCCATAAGAAGTCTTTTGGCCAATTTCGTTTCGATCACCGTCATTGCGCTTGGGATTTTCTTAGCCTTGAGTGTCCTTAATCTAGATAAGGCGCTTACATCAATCCTTGCTGGGGCAGGTGTTGCTGGTTTGGCCATAGGTTTGGCACTTCAAGGGACCATTGCAAATACCTTCTCGGGCATCTTTCTAGCGGTAAGGGATATTATGAATATTGGAGATTTTATAGAAACTTCCGGATACGAAGGAACTGTAGAGGAAATTACGCTTAGATATATCGTAATAAAAGAGTCGGATAATAATCTAGTAATTATTCCTAACAAACTTGTCGTAGAAAATCCTTTCAAAAATTTTGGTCTAACCAAAAGGATTCGTACTTCATTGCAGTGTGGTGTCGGTTATGAGTCTGACTTGAGAATGGTGAAGGAACTGGCTATAAAAACAATAGATCAAGCATTTCCCCAAGAGGACAAAACCATTGAATTCCATTATTTAGAATTTGGTGATAGTTCCATTAACTTTCAAATGCGATTTTGGGTCGATGCTAAATCAAATTTGACATTACTTGAAGCCAAAAGTGAAGCAATGATGTTGTTGAAAGAAGCATTCGACAAAGAAGGTGTAAATATTCCATATCCAATAAGAACATTACTCAAACAAGAATAATTGGATGGATTTTACAGTAATTCCACGAACACTATTTTATAACTTAAAAACAAAAAAATGAATACTGAAAATATAAAAGCTGTATTACAAGAATTAATATACAGATTACAAGATGCTGAAAAAGGCTACCAAGAAATTAAAGCTGCGTCATCGCACGTTATACTCAATAAATGGTTAGAGTTATATTCAAAGGAACGACACAACATGCATCGTGAATTAGAAGCCTTAAGTAAAGAGTTAGGCGGAGATCCAGTCGTAGACACAACAATCTTAGGTGCCATCCATAGGATGTTCATTGACATAAAAATCAACAACGTGAGTTTTGAAAATGAAATCCCTGCTATTGTTGATGAGATCGAAAGAGGCGCTACTACCTTACTTAATGATTATACAAAAGCCTTAGCTGATAATAAAATGGACCCTAAATTTGCAACTACCTTGTTTAATCATAAGGTAACAATTCAAACGGAGTTGGATAGTTTAATCAAATTGAGGGAAGAAATAAATAATCCAGTTCCTACAAAATAAATTATCCTTTGTCATAAGTGTCTGCTCTTGAAAATTTAATTTATTCCATCATTAACTAAATTAGAGTTTATCAACTTCCAGTTGGTCTGAATTAAATTTTCATAGAGCGATACTACATTGTGGAGATCATGATTAAGAGCTTCTGAAGGTTGTTCTTGATCGGGCTTTACTTCAAAATCTTGAAACTCTTTATATCCGTCTAAAATTTGTGTAGCATCATTCGTTTGAATAATGAATTGCTCCATTAAAGTTTGAAAAGATTCCAGATTTTGGCGGTCGGTATTTTCAACCTCATCTATATTGACACGCAGCTCTTCAGATAGCAACTGGCCAAGTAAATCTTTTGGCGAGACTTCAAAATACGAACATACTTTTAAAAACACCTTAGCACTTGGTTCCGCCTTCGCGGATTCATAAGAAGCTACATTATTCCTAGAAATCCCGATTCTATTAGCTAGCTCGAGCTGGCTGATACCTTGTAATCGTCGAAGGAATTTCATATTAATTCCAAAATAAGAAGGCTTAGGAATTACTTTTTTGACAATCATATTACAAGAACAATTAGTTTACAATTTGTTATTTAATTAATCAATTGCCGCAAGATAATTTTTATTTTGCTATTAAATCGAACAAATTTTATTTTTCTAAGTTAGAGTTTTAAATATAATCACATGGATAAAGAGCGGAGTGTATTGGCACATAATATAAGGTACTTGAGAAAACGCGAGGGTTTAAATCAAGAGGAGCTAGGGGAAAAATTATCCATTAAAAGGTCCAACATTGCAGCTTACGAAATAAAAAATGTTGAACCAAGATTAAGAGTGATATTAAACATGGCTAAGTTATTTAACGTGGATCTTCAAAGTTTTTTAGAATCTAAATTAGACGATCAAAAACCCCTCAAAATCTTCAACGATGAAAAAGCCCCAATAAATGAAGCTTTAAATCTTAAATTTTACAGTGACATTGATCTCGATAATTTCAAGCAGAAAAGTCTTAAAATTAAGAAAGTCCTCCTAGGATTTAAAACCTTGTATGCATTAAGAAGAAGCAAAGTTTCCCAAACTACTCCCAAAAAAGAAAGGATATTACTTGACATAGATAATTTTATCATGCTCCTGGAGCACCTTCTTGTATACAACGACAAGGTCATTCAAGCTTCCTCTTCAACAGATTCCTAAGGGGATAATTCCGTACATATACCGAAATACACTTCAAATTTAGAGATTTTTATAATTTGTGAATAATTTATATATTTAGATAAATCATTGATATACAGCGAGTTAAACATGCATTTGTGATTTTTACGAACAAATTTGCAAATAATAATGTGAATATATTGAACATTCTAACGTATATTGTGGTTATATTAGCACAACATCGTTCATAAAATTCACAATCATGCAAAACCTACAATTTAACTCTTACTACAACGAAAACTATAATGCGCTTCTAAACTTTGCATTATTATTGACAAGATCGAGAATGGATGCAGAAGACCTCGTACAAGATACTGCCATCAAAGCTTACTCTAATTTTGACTCTTTTATCAAAAATTCAAGTTTCAAAAACTGGGCCTTCACAATTTTGAAAAATACTTTCAATACACGATACAGAAAAAGAAAAAAGATGAACGTGGTTAGTCTACCTGTAGAGGATTTACCACTAACATCTAGCAATAATATTAACATCGAACCTAAAGAAAATAAGGAGGCTGAACTATTAAAGAAAAGCATTGATAAATTAAGTCCAAAAAGCAAACAAACTTTTGAAATGTATGTCAATGGATATTCTTATGAAGAGATTTCAAGCAATATGGAAATACCTATTGGGACCGTTAAAAGTAGAATCAATTATGCCAAAGAAAGTTTAAGAAAACTTGTGAAATAAATTGGGATCAAACCGAACATTAAATAAATTTTGACGTAAACTATATAAATAAAACATTATGAAAAAAAGAAATTCAAATACTTTCATGTTAGCCACCGGAATTATAGCTGGAGCTGCTACCATTCTCTTTTTGAAAAGTGAAAAAGGAAAAAAAGTTATTAATGTCGTCCTAGAAAAAGGAGAAGAATTTTCCAACACCGTAATGGAGAATGCGGATAATATTATTGGACGCAGCAAAAGCGTTTTGAGTGACGTTGTAGAAACGGGCAAGGAAAATTTAAGTGTTGCCGTTGAAGAAACAAAAGAAATTGCAGAAGCTAAAATCAACGACTTCCAACAAGGAGTTGAAAAGGCTAAGAAACAATTAAACCAATTGAAATAATTATGCCCACTCCAATGAAAACTGTACATGATACCAAGGCCTCCATGACTGAGTTTCTAGGCGAGAATTATTTTTACCTAAAAACAATCGCAAGCAATACGCTTGAAATCAAGAAGCTAGAGCTCATGGAAAGCAGTTCCAAAGTAGCTGGTAACCTATCAGTCATTGTCCTTATGAGCATAATTGCCCTTTTAATTTGCCAAGTAGTCTTGGCTTTAATAGCTGTATTGTTATTTAATTATTTTGGGAGCTGGTCGACGGCACTCTTTACCTTAACCGCTATCCTAATAGTCCTAGGCGTCTTAGTTTACCTATTCGGGAAAAATCTTATCCAGAGAATAATTCAAAGTAAATTTGAGATTGTCGAGGATTAAAATCTTGAGATTTATTATTAATTCTCAGCGATTATGGATCTTAAAAATATTCAATAATTCAAATTCGCATTTAAGCGCTCACATATATTTACAGAACAAAAACACAAACCAATGAAATCCCCGGTGAAAGAAAGAATTGATAAACTCAAAGCGGAAATTGAGTTGGCGGAAAGTAATCTTAGTACAAACTTCAAGAAATTAAATCCCACCAAGCTATTACCCAGCAAAGCTAGTATTGAAGAGTTATCTTTATTGAATTTACTAAGCCCTAAACCCGTAATGGACCTTCTATCATCAGGATCTTCAAGTAATTTATCAGACGATAAAATCAATCCTAACAAATTAAAGAATATATTTAGAATTCTATCAACCCTATTTAGAATTTTTAAATGAGTAATACCAAGGATAGCTTAAGACTACAACCATACGCCCACTTCGTAATTCTACTTATCGGAATTGGGTTCTTATTGTACATCGGAGCTTCCCTTATAATCCCACTTATATTTGCCATACTACTCGCCGTCTTTTTATTTCCCATCAATACTTTCGTTTCCAAATATGTCCCCTGGAAATCTGTATCTATCATTTTGAGTTATTTAATTTTCTTTGTTCCCTTATTACTTATCGCCACCTTTTTCTCTTTTCAATTAATAACAATCGCAGAATCATTACCTAAAATAGGAGAAAATCTCCAGTCAGGTTTTAATCTATTGGTACAGCGTGCAAATAAATTAATTCCAATTATTGATTTGAACAGCACTAATATTATTGGGGATGTCAATAAAGATGATCTTAAAGAGCCACTCCTATTTATAGGTCAAGGCCTTATTTCTACCACTGCAATTTTAACAGGTGCTGGTTTAACTCTATTATACTCCTTTTTCTTTCTATTCTACAGTAAGAGCTTCAACAATTTCATTGTTTATCAGTTTGAAAAGAGCGAGCGTTCTGAAATAAAAGATACATTGGTCGAGATGAAGAAATCGATTCAATCTTATGTTACTGGCCTAGGATTGGTTGTAATAATACTCTCCGTTATGAATAGCATAGGATTATCTATTATTGGAATTGACTATGCGATCTTCTGGGGCTGTTTGGCAGGTATGCTATCAATAATACCATACGTAGGTACAATGGTTGGAGGTTTGTTACCCTTCATTTTTGCCTTATCCACTGCTGATGCAAATTGGCAACCAATTGCGGTTTTGATCTACTACTTAATGATCCAGCAAGTTGAAGGAAATTTTATAACGCCTAAAATAGTCGGAGATAAAGTCGATATCAATCCGTTTTTCGCCATCCTTGCCATTGTATTTTTAGGCAGCTTTTGGGGTGTAGCAGGAATAATCCTAGCACTACCTATCATATCAATTTTGAGAATATTGCTTAGCAATTTTGAGAGTACACTTCCATACTCCATTTTAATGAGTTCAGGAATCCGCGAGAAAAAAGGCATTTTCAAAAAGATGGCAGATGATTAAGTTGTTTAATTAGAATTTCAAACACAGTTTCTTAAACCTGATGACAAGCATGTTTACTGGAGGCAAAGAAAAGTTTATAAATTGAAAACACCAGGCAGCCAAATACTTAGAGCTGGGATATAAGTTATCATTATAAGATTAAGAATCATTACTGCAAGAAAAGGCATTAATGGCCTAACCACTTGAGATACACTAACACCAGCTACACCACTACCGACAAATAAAATCGTTCCTACGGGCGGTGTACACAGACCGATGCACAAATTCAGAACCATCATGATTCCAAAGTGAACAGGTAATCAGTCAAGAATCGATGAATCAAATTTCAATTTATAGTGTTCAAGGTGAATTAATTAATTCGATAAGTTTGGGTAGTATAAACTATCACACCATGGATGTTTCACTATTGGAAAAAGGAATTTACATTCTTAAAGTTAATAGTAAGAATGCAACAAATACACAGCTAATAACAAAGTTCTAATATACCGTAATGTAATTGTCAATTCCTAATGTGTGGGATCAACTTCTAGTAGTTGATCCCACTTTTTTTTTTGCAAAACCAATTAAAAAAAGTTCACTTAGTTGAAGTGTATTAGAAAGTCATAATTCTTTTCTAATGAAATAATCCTACCGTTTGTTTACGCATATTTACCCCAACACCTTCCCTACCAAAACCCCAAGCTTCTCCGCATAAAAAAGTGGAACATTCAAAAGATCATCTGTCAATTTTAAATTCAAATCTGAAATACGAATTCTTAATTTAGGATTATACTTTTCTTTATAGGAAGCCAAACTTTTAGCCTTGGTCAGAGAACCAGATTTTACTTCTACCGGCATACAATTTCCATTTTGCTCTAGCAAAAAATCTATTTCTGCCTTCCAATCAGAAGTCCAATAATATGGACTTTGGCCAAGCATGGTTTGGAATGCCTGAGCAACATAATTTTCTGCGAGTGAACCTTTGAATTCTTTAAACAATAAATCTCCGTTGATAAAGATCTTTGGATCCAATCCAGCCAATCGCATCAGAAGTCCAGTTTCAAAAAGGAACAATTTGTATGATGAAAGATCTTCGTAGGCTTTTAACGGAATTCCAGGTTTTGCAACTCTTGAAATCTTATGAACCAATCCAGCTTCTATTAACAATTGAATAGCTTCTTTATAGGCTCTCGCTCGCGCTCCAGATTTTACGAGCTTATAAACGAATTTCTTATTTTCCTTCGCCAGTTGAGATGGCAATGAATTCCAAACCTGCTGAATTTTAGTTGAGGTGGTAGATTCCGCATGCTTCACAAAATCCAATTCATATGCTTTCAGAATCTGGTCTTGTAATTTCTGAGCAGCTAGAACATTTCTATTGTGCAAATATTCAGAAGCTACCTCAGGCATTCCCCCGAATAAAAGATACTCTTTGTGCAGTTGTTTTAATGGAGCAAAAAAAGCCTCTTGTAATGGTTCAATTTCTGCTCTCTCTAAATAACTATGATACGCCTTATTTAATTTATCATCTGCCGACTCAAGGTATTCTTCAAAGGAGAGCGGATACATATTTATGAACTCTACTTTGCCAACAGGAAATGATCGATCGTTACCAATACTTAAACCCAATAATGATCCTGCTCCAATAACATGGAAGTCTGATTTTTCTTCCGCAAAGTATTTCAGAGCAATCAATGCATCTCGACATTCCTGGATTTCATCCAATACAATCAAGGTTGTCTTTGGTAAAATATCACGGCCATGCAGCAGGCTTATATTTTCAAGAATTTTCTCTGGATCTTTGTTTCCAATAAAAAACGAATGAACATCCTGCTGCTTTTCAAGATTTAAATAGACAAGGTCCTCATACTCCGTTTGACCAAATGATTTCAATACTGTCGTCTTTCCAATCTGCCGTGCACCCATAATGAGCAATGGCTTTCTTTTTGGCTTGATTTGCCATTCCTTCAGTTGATGATATATGCTTCTTTTAAACTCCATTCTACGGTAGTTACAACTCTAAAATTACATCATTCGTGCCATAAATGTGATTATTTCCACATTATTCCTACCAAAAATGTGATTATAAGCACATTATTTGTACCAATAATGTGATTTATAATCAATTATTCGGGCTATAAATGTGATTCGTCATACCTGAGCCATTGTATTTGCAGGAAAAATTTGATCGATAGCTGCCATATGCTTTCCATCCCCCAATATTTCATTATTTTGAGAGCATTAGTCATCAAGCGACACACACAACATGACAAAAAAATACATACTCGCACTCGATCAAGGTACCACGTCCTCTAGAGCAATTCTCTTTGACAAAGCAGGTAAAATAGTCGGGGTTGCCCAACAAGAATTTGAGCAGATCTTTCCACAATCTGGATGGGTTGAACACAATCCTGCAGAAATCTGGTCAAGCCAGCTTCAAGTACTTAAGGAGGTCGTTGCAAATTCTGGCATCGAAGCCAATGAAATTGCTGCCATCGGAATTACCAATCAAAGAGAAACAACCATCGTATGGGATCGGTCCAATTCAAAGGCCATTCACAATGCCATCGTATGGCAAGATCGAAGGACGGCAGAAACCTGTGATAAAATAAAAGCTGCTGGACACGCAGAAAAGATCAAACATAAAACCGGACTTATCATCGACGCCTATTTCTCCGGGACCAAAATCAATTGGATTTTGAACAAAGTAGATGGTGCAAGAGAAAGAGCTGAAGCTGGCGAACTAGCCTTCGGGACCGTAGACTCCTGGTTGGTCTGGAATCTTACCGGCGGAAAAGTACATAAGACGGACGCAACCAATGCAAGCCGGACCATGCTCTACAACATCCGAGATTTATCTTGGGACCCAGAATTACTTGACATCATAAATGTTCCCGCAGATTTGTTGCCGACCGTTGTTTCATGCAGCGAAGTTTATGGACAATTGGATGTCTCCATTTTAGGCGTAGAAATTCCCATTGCCGGAATGGCCGGTGATCAGCAGGCAGCACTCTTTGGACAGATGTGCACCGAGAAAGGCATGGCCAAGAACACATACGGTACTGGTTGTTTTATGGTACTTAATACTGGATCAGAGATAGTTGATTCGAAAAATAATCTACTTTCCACGATTGGATATCAGATTAATGGAAAGACTACCTATGCTTTAGAAGGATCAGTTTTTATTGCAGGCGCAGCAATACAATGGTTACGAGATGGATTACAAATCATAGATTCTGTACCCGACTCTGAAGCCTTGGCTGAAACAGTAGATGACAATGGTGGTGTATATTTTGTTCCTGCCTTATCGGGACTAGGCGCTCCACATTGGGACCCCTATGCGAGAGGAGCCATCGTCGGAATTACGAGAGGAACAACCAAGGGGCATATCTCTAGAGCCGCTTTAGAAAGCATTGCGTATCAAGTGAGTGATGTTGTCAGATGTATGAATGCAGACATGGGAGGAACCATGAAAGAATTAAGAGTTGATGGAGGCGCTGTCGCAAATAATCTCCTACTTCAATTTCAAGCAGATGTGCTTAACGCAAATGTGGTTCGCCCTCAAATATTAGAAACAACCGCTTTGGGTGCGGCCTACTTTGCTGGACTCGCTGTGGGTTTTTGGGAAAGCATGGATGACATTAAAAATCAATGGGCAGAGGATCGCAAGTTTGATCCAAACTTAGAAGAAAGCGAAAGAAGTCGATTAATTGCCGACTGGGATAGAGCAGTAGATAGAGCAAAAGCATGGATTCCACCAAATGAAGAAGCCTAAGAAGGATTAGCTCAACAGAAGAAATATGACCAATCATTAAAAAAATAACATGACACCATTTATCGCAGAAATTATAGGAACCATGCTTCTCATCTTACTAGGAAATGGTGTAGTTGCCAACGTTGTTCTAGATGAAACCAAAGGAAATGATAGTGGTTGGATAGTGATAACCATCGGCTGGGGATTGGCCGTTTTCGTAGGTGTCGTTGTCGCTGGACCCATTAGTGGTGCTCATTTAAATCCGGCCGTTAGCATTGGATTAGCGATAGAAGGTTCCTTTGCATGGAGTCAAGTAGGACCTTACGTACTTGCGCAGATGATCGGTGCCTGTCTTGGTGCTACTTTTGTCTGGCTTACCTACCTGGATCATTTTAAAGCTACAGAAAATTTAGATGGTAAACTGGCCACTTTTTCTACCGGCCCTGCCATTAGAAAACCCATCAGCAATTTAATCACAGAGGCCATCGGTACTTTCGTTTTAGTCTTCGCCGTATTGTTCCTTGCAGGTCCCACCATGTCCGATGGGAATGCTGGAGAATATCTTATTGGACTTGGTTCCATTGGCGCAATTCCTGTCGCATTTATTGTCATGGCCATCGGCCTTTCGCTTGGTGGACCCACGGGTTATGCGATCAATCCTGCTAGAGACCTTGGACCGAGAATAATGCATACAATACTCCCGATAGGTAGCAAAAGAAACAGCGATTGGGGATACAGTTGGATCCCGATTGTGGGACCAATTCTAGGTGCTGCAATTGCTGCACTCCTTTACGGTTTATTATAAAACGTTAGTCCTCATCGGGAGAAATATACCTAGCGCAAAATCTCGATAATTCGCGGCCAAAGAACGGTGAATTACCCAAAGCTACAGAGTATCGACATATTCGTAGAGTTGCAATATATCCGTAGCGTAGCGATATACCCGTAGCTCGTGATAAATCCGCAATCAGCCACAGAGTGGCTGCATATCCGTAGAATGACGATTTATCCCCAAAGACCGTCTTAATTCACTGCAAGAAATTTTCATTTTCTAATTGGACTAAAATTTGTTGTAATTCAATGTCACGTTTTCCTTTCGAATGGCATTATATTATAGAACTAAACAAATCTTTCAGTATGTCAACAACCCTAAAAACTGGTTTTATTGCCATTTTTTGCCTTCTTACCTTGGTCATAACGGCCCAAATATCAGAAGCACAAATAAACATGGACGGTATCGTCTTTCCCAGATACACGACCATTCAAAGAAATGCCATTTCCCCAATTCAAGGGCAATGCATTTATAATACCACCAACAAAACCATTGAATGCTACGATGGGGCCAACTGGAAATCTTCTGGACTCTATTGTTGGGATTTAAATGGAGATGGTGTTCCAGACCCTAATGAAGATACAAATTTAGATGGTATATATGACGCCATGGATTGTCAAGGACAACCAGTGCCAACAGGAGCAACTGGACCATCAGGTGTAACTGGGGCAACAGGTCCCACTGGAGCTACTGGTGCAACTGGACCTATCGGTTCACCTGGAGTAACAGGTGCGACAGGAGCAACAGGACCCATAGGTCCCATCGGACCAACAGGAGCTACCGGGGCAACTGGACCTGCAGGATCACCTGGAGTAACAGGTGCTACCGGGGCAACAGGATCCATAGGTCCCATCGGACCAACAGGTGCTACCGGTGCAACAGGACCAATAGGTCCAACAGGTGCCACCGGACCAGCCGGAGGAGGTACAGGTCCAACCGGAGCAACGGGTGCAACTGGAGCTACCGGTGCAACTGGACCAATAGGACCAACTGGAGCCACAGGTCCTATCGGACCCATCGGACCGACCGGAGCAACGGGTGCCGCAGGCACACCAGGTGGACCTCCAGGACCAACAGGAGCCACCGGGCCAGCTGGTGCAACAGGACCGGCAGGACCCATCGGACCGGCAGGAGTAGCTGGACCAACAGGGCCAACTGGACCAGCAGGAACACCAGGCGGACCTCCAGGTCCAACTGGAGCTGACGGGCCGATAGGACCCATCGGACCAGCGGGAGCGACAGGTCCAGCAGGGCCTATTGGACCTACGGGAGCAACAGGCGCTGCAGGTGCAACAGGACCAGCAGGAGGACCACCCGGACCTATAGGGCCAGTCGGGCCGACAGGAGCGACTGGAGCGACTGGAGCAAACGGAAGTGTAGGTGCTACGGGAGCAACAGGACCTATTGGTGCCATTGGACCAACGGGTGCGACTGGACCAATTGGACCTATCGGACCGACGGGTGCAACAGGTGCAGCAGGAACCCCAGGCGGACCTCCAGGACCAGCAGGGCCCACCGGACCAACAGGTGCTACAGGACCAGCAGGTGCCACAGGACCTCAAGGAGCAACAGGAAATGCAGGACCGATCGGGCCAACAGGACCGGCAGGAACGCCAGGAGGACCTCCAGGACCAACAGGAGCTGATGGGCCGATAGGACCCATCGGGCCAGCAGGTGCAACCGGACCGGCAGGACCCATCGGACCGACAGGTGCCACAGGGCCTCAAGGTCCATCCGGAGGACCAGCAGGTCCAACAGGACCTATGGGACCCCCAGGAATAACAGGTGCAACGGGTGCAACAGGAGCGACGGGTCCACTTGGACCAACGGGTGCAACAGGACCTATTGGTGCCATTGGACCAACGGGTGCAACAGGAGCAATTGGACCTATCGGACCGACGGGTTCTTCTGGGGTCAACGGTCTTAACGGTATCGATGGAATCAATTGCTGGGATCTAGATGGAGATGGTGCAGATGACCCCAGTGAAGATATTAATGGAGATGGTTTCTTTAACACCCTAGATTGTTCAGGAACAACAACCTCTAATTTAACGACCAACATTTCTTCAACTGCTTTTACCGCTTCTGCAGGTAGCGAAACTTTTGATAGTGATCATGGCGCAGGAATCCTATGTTGTACAGCGGGCGCAATGTATGCAGCGCTCAACCTTCCAGCAGGAACTGTAATCAATACCATCGAGTACCATTATTATGATAACAATACTTCTGGTCAGTTGAGCTTTAGTTTGTATTCTGATCCTATAAATGCGGCAACTGCAGCAGTTACAGTAGTAACTTCCACAGGGAATGCAGCTGCTTCAAGCACCTTGCAATCTAGCGGGGTTATTTCAATAAACTACACCCTGTTATCTACCGCAGGTTACTTTATCAACGTAGAAAACACCTCTGATTGGACGGATCTTTCGGTGAAAGCAGTAACGATAGATTATACCTTGCCTTAAATTATAAGTGCAACGAAAATTTTATTGTCGTAAGTTGAAATGGCAAAAAGAGAAAACCCACTTCGGTATTAACCAAAGTGGGTTTTCTCTTTATATAAAAGGACAAACGCATTTGCACAGAAGTGCTAAAAACTTAATCCAATATATTTACTTTAAAACTCTTCCGTTCATTCTCAATTTCAATGACCAAAAAGTATAAACCAGAAACAATCGAAGCATCCTCTAGGGGAAGTTTCACAGAATGATTACCTACAGAATGAGATCTATTCAGCGCTGGAAATTCTACCATCTTTTTTCCAACGACGGAATGTAGTGAAACTATTAAATCTGCAGACTTTTCTAATTGATAATCCAAGACTATAAAATCTTTTGCGGGATTTGGATACACATTAAATCTATAATTATTATCGAAGTCATCGGTTGAGACAGAACCTTTCAAAACAAACACTGCAGTTAAGGTATCTGGTTGATTTAAAGTAATGCGTGCTCTTCGAGTAAAGACGTTGGGAGAGATTAAATTATCAGCCGAACTTTCCCAATGACTAAATTCATACTCCTCTTCAAATTCATTAAATACCTTTGCTTTTATGTTATTTTCCATTCCCCCAAAATAGTCTCCCGTCCAAGGAAAATTTTCAATGTCCAGCGTATTAAAGTCAATCTCACCAATCCCAATATTTGGCTCGATCAAAAGTGTGACCTCATAAGGGCCAGTCAACTCATCATAACAATCCAGTGCTCCATCATCGAGCAACATACAGCGCTCATTAATAAAGTCTTTAAGATCTGCTACATTAGATTCCCATTCCTCCATTGAACCTCCCCATCGCTCAATCTGTTTAGGCATCTCTGGCTCAATCACTAAAATCATACTATCCAAAATCGAATTCATATTGTCACAACTAAACACCGTATTCATTACATCGGCATATCTGCTGTAATACAATTGCTCAAAAGTTTTATTCTCCTCCAACAACTTTAGAAATATTTTTTCATGTCTCCCAACATCACCATTTATTTCAGAGAGATCACTAGCTATTTGATCATACAAGCCTTGACATTGACCATCCCAATCCGATTCACAACAAAAAATATCCTGCCCAATTGTTTGAAGAAAAATAGTATCAGTCGCAGGATAAGGACAAGAACCATTTAATATCGTCTGGCACATGGTCGGATCGCCCATGAAAACATCTCCGCCGCCGCCGCCAGGAAAATTATTTCCAAAAAAATCGTCCATGAAATCAGAAATTTCTTCCAAGTCACAAGGCGTCGCATCAGGGCTAATATTGGGTACACCACTATAATTAATGTAATAGTCAAAGGTTGCATCTAAATCCCAGAGAATATATCCCCACTTTTTATGTCCACCTTCTGGGTTCAATCCTCTCCACCATCCGGTATTATAATTCAACCAATCTGAAGCTACAACATTTAGATTAACAACCATATAGTCTATCAGACTTACCATATTAATACTGTCTTCAGCAATCTTATAATTGGTCGAATCACTCATGTCATTATTTAAAATAAAATCTCTGAGGTTGATCCAATCTACAACAGCTTTTGCACCTCCATATTCAATTTCAGTTTCTCTCCAGGTAGATAAATATTGAATCTCGTATTTTCCTTGGTCATAATATTCATCGGTATAATCATGATCAACGGGTCTTTCTCTCATACCATAAACTCCCCAGTATTCGCCATTCAAAAATAAAATCACACGTTCATTAGCCCTCAGATCAAGTTCCATCCCTCCATCCAATGCTAGCTGCTGAACATACTCATCACGAACATGAGCGCTACCTTCATGTTGTCCATCATCAATGGCTGGATAATTATCATCTCCAGAATTTCTAAACATAAATTTTTGATACTCGTCTCTTTCTGAATAGCTAAATAAGGGTGCATTCACAGCTTTAGAATAACCCATTTCATCTCGTGAAATCCAATCAATACTTCTATGATCCAACACCCAAGAATCTTGTCCATGACGATTCAAAGATCCGAAGGATGTCGCTTCTCGTTCTTTATCTAGATTAAAATACTCCAAGGATCCGATTGGAATTAAGTCTCCATTCCCATTTGCTAAATTAATCACCTCATCAGCTGCGACTGAAAAGACTGCCAGGGAAAAATCTTCATCGACGAAGTACGTATTAAACTCCATTTTGCCCGTTAGAATATCTGCATCATTACTAAAGGAAAGAGCCTTAATAACCTGTGTTTGGGTTACATCAATAGGTCCTAAATATTCTGGAGAACTAGCTATAGGGTTGGTTCCATCGATCGTGTATCGCAATACAGAATTTGGTTCGTTGTTAGTCATAGTTACTCTCTGTTCGCCAGAATAATAACCAGCCGCTAAATCCATCGTAGGTGCTTTCGTATATCCAACAAACTGAGATGCTTGATCGTTGGAACCTGCCAAGGTTGGAGTTGTGCATACCATCCATTCACTTCCACCATCGACATTTCTGCAGCGAGAATGTTCGACTAAGGTCAAATCTAAAGCATGACTTTCCAAGGTTGTTCCACTTGCATCAGAAAGCAATAGAACTTCGTTATCTTTTGTTTGTGCTAACTTAAAATTGGTATGAAATTCTCCGTTTGCTGTTGATAAATCCCTACCAGAGCAAAAGAACACCAAAAATCCATTGGGAGGAATAATTGTATTTGCGGGAATCTCCCATTTTTCTGGCTTAGATTCCTTGTCTGAAAGATGCCATCCACTGATATCTATATCGACAGCTGAACTGTTATATAATTCCAACCAATCTTCTGTTTTACCAAAGCTGTCTACAAAGCCATTTAGGTTAGATGCAGAATATTCATTAATGACAACTTGAGATGATAGAGAAAAGCTAATGCTTAAAGCAAATAAAAAAGAAAGATATATTTTTTCCATACTGTTAATTAAAAATTTTATCTGAGTGCTTTAGATAAGTAAATCAAGCATAAAAATTACATTAATCTTTAGTAATTGTAATGATAATTGGCTACAACTAAGGTAAATGTCATACTGTAGGCTTGCATCACTATTTTAAAATGCTTCATGCAACCTTTGAAGAAACTTTATGAAAACAAGAAGGGATTAATATGAACAGTCCATAACGTGATCTGAGCGTATAGATAAACAATTTCCTTTCAGAATTTTCGAACCATCAGTCCTGTTGAACATCATTGAATCTATTCTCTTGACTTGAATAAAATTACTCTTAAAAACCAAACAATATTTCTTAGAAATTCTCTACTTTAGTCGTGCAAGACTATTTATCTAGTCTTAGACGGCTAATTCTTGTAATAAACGGCAATATTAAGATAAATCAAGGTTGAAAAAGAGAGAACTCATTTTGACGCAGGTAGCAGATGCTTTCAATAATAAAGGTTACCACGCCTACTCTCTTTCTGATTTGGCAGAACTATGTGGCATGAGCCGCGGAAATCTCGCCTATCATTATAAATATAAAGAAGACATCCTAGATGATATCTCTGTCAAGATGCGCAAGACCATCAAAAGATATCAAAACAAACGGGTCAATTTTCCGGCCTTCTATAATCTCAGTCTAGATATCCGTACCTGTCGATCACTCCAAAGATCTTATCCTTTTGTATTCCGAGACATGTCGGTCCTAGAACACAATTCGATAAAAGTTGTTATGACTGCATGGACCAAGGAGGTCATCAAAAGAAACATGAACACCTTTGCCTATGGAATTGAAATCGGGAATGTCAAACCAGAACCATACGAAGGATTGTATTACCAACTTTCACTGAATGCTTGGCTACTGACCTACTATTGGGTCACCCAAGAATCTGTGAGACAGATCGGAAAAGAGCGGGCAGAGGTCACCGTATGGAGCACCATTTATCCGCACTTTACCGAGAAAGGAATGAAAGAATTTTTAGACCATTATGGAGAAGACTTTTTGTCAAGATCAGGAATCTCTATTGATAATTATTTGAACGTACAACATTTAATATAAAACAAATGCACTCAGCTTATTTTACAGAAGAGCACCACTTATTCAGAGAAGGATTCAGAACTTTTTTACAGACTGAAGTTGTACCACATCTGGAAGAATGGGAAAAGACAGGCACCATATCAAAAGAAATTTGGCCTAAATTTGGAGAGATGGGATATTTCGGAATCAGATATCCTGAAAAATATGGAGGACTTGACCTAGATATATTTTACCTAGTCATCTGGCTTGAGGAAATGCAGCGGATCAACTCCGGTGGATTTGCAGCAGCAATGTGGGCACACAACTATCTTGCAATGACTCACCTTTTAAAGGAAGGTACAGAAGAAATTAAAGAGAAATATCTAACCGCAAGCATCAATGGTGAATTGATCGGCTGCCTTTGCATAAGCGAACCCGTCGGTGGATCAGATGTAGGATCTATGCTTACAAAAGCTGTACTTGACGGTGACGAGTATGTGATCAATGGATCTAAAACATTTATCACCAATGGCGTTTATTCAGATTACCTCGTGGTCGTCGCCAAAATGGATATCGCAGACAATCCAAAAGCTATGGGTGTCTTCTTAATAGATAGAGATACACCAGGTCTGAGCGCCACCAAACTTGATAAGCTTGGATGGAGGGCTTCTGACACCGGTGAAATTGCCTTTGATAATGTCCGGATTCCAGCCTCCAATCTTATGGGTGAAGCAGGGAAAGGTTTCTATTATGTCATGCAACATTTTGCACTAGAAAGATTAATCATGGGCATCAATGCGCACGCCCGTGCGGAGTACGCTTTGGAGTATACTCTACAGTATATGTCTGAGCGAACAGCCTTTGGAAAATCTCTTGATAAGTATCAAGCACTAAGACACAGAATCAGTGAGATGTACACAGAGGTTGAAATATGTAAGACCTTTAATTATATGGTTGCATCCAATTTAGACAAGGATGTGTACGTTGTTAAAGAAGCTTGCATGTCTAAACTACAATCTACCAAAGTAGCAGATCAAGTTATCTACGACTGCTTACAATATCTCGGAGGTTATGGTTACATGGAAGAATATCCGCTCGCAAGAATGATGAGAGACAGTAGACTAGGCCCGATCGGTGGTGGTACTTCTGAAATAATGAAGGAAGTAATAGCAAAAATGGTTATTGATAAAAAGACCTATAAGACGAGTGCCTAATTTGAGTTTATAGGCATTTTTTAGAACATTTAAGTATATCAGAGTAAGGCGCAGTTTGCGCCTTATTTTTTTACTCCTCCTGATCAATGTCAGCTAACTTCTCTGAAAATTTATCTTCGTACTTCTTCAAAAGTAAAACTAAATTTTCCAACTCTTGCTTGTCTTTTGATCCAGGCTGCGCTTGAAATATTTTTTCAATTCGTTTCAATGCCTTTTTATAATCATCTGGGGTATCCATCGGTACTTTCATACGGAACGCTTCTCGTATCAAAAATAAATGTTTCCTTTTAATTTATTCCATATCCTCAAGACCTAAGATATACCATTCGATCTCTGCCATGTCTAAATTGGCTCGACGTCCGACTTCTTCAGGCGCATAGTGCTTGGCCAAATAGTCTAAAATTTTTGGTTCTTGTTCGCCTAAATCGGGAAGTCCTTGAGTTTCTTGCATCCAATCAATCATCTGAGACCAGCCTGATCTAGTGGCGCGATTTTGGGTAATTAATTTAGCGGAATGGCAAGAGGTACAGGCGCCGATGATTAGCTGTAGATTTTCATCGTTCTTCAGTCCAGTCTTCACATGAATTCCATTCTCTACCAGATCCCAGTTATCCTGTCTTTCGACAGCTCTAGCAGTAGCTCTTTTCCTTGAACTTTCCGCCAGTTCTTCTTCAGAATATTGCGGCCGATTGAGAAAATCATTGATTGTTTTTTCCGTCATCGCAAAGAATAGTCCTAGTAGCAATAATACAACCGCCACATTCAACAGCGTTAAAAAAGTACGCCATAAATCACCAGTTTCATATTCCTCCGGCTCCATCATTTCTCTATTTTTACAGCGATTCGATGACAGGCGTTATTTAAATATCCTTTGGGGTTCCAGCCCGGTAGAAGGATGGGTTGAATATTCTGATCTACGTCTGTTGCCCTTGCCCATACCTCATAGTAACCAGGCTCAGGAAAACTTATCTTGGAAGAAAAATTCTGCCAGGAATATCTATTCGCTGAGGGTCCTAAATCGCAGGGTTTCCAGTTCATTCCGAAATCAATCGAGTATTCTACCTTCGAAATCTCTCTAGCAGAAGTCCAGGCATGACCGGCAATTGGTAATTTTTGACCCAGCGTAATCGTTGCACCAGTACGAGGATAGGTTATTAAAGATTTTACAGGCATATCTTCAATGATACACATGTCCTTATCTTCAACTTTCGCTCCGGGTGGTACGGGCGAGCAAGGCGTTCGGTAAGAACTACCTTTCATTTTCTGGCCATCATGCACCTTGTTTCTTATCACTATTTCCTCCAACCATTTCCCAGAACAAGAAGCGGGATACCCGCCAAAAACCAAGCGCAATGGATAGCCATTCAACAAGGGTAAATCCTGATCATTCATTGACCATGCAACCAAACTTTCTTCTTCCATTGCCTTGGCAATCGGTACACCTCGAGAGATTGGATCTTTTTTGGAATCTCCAGATAAATGTGTGTCAGCTCCGTAATATCCAAGGTATACCGCACTTGACTTAAGACCAACTTCATTCAATACATCCTTCAACCTAACGCCAGTCCACTTAGCACATCCTACCGCACCGGTAGACCATTGATTTCCTTTCGCAGGTGGATTAAATTCTTTTCGCCCATTTCCTCCACATTCCAAAGTAAGTTGATAACTCACATGCTCAAAGCGCGCTTTTAAGTCATCAAGACTGTACTCTTTGGTTTGCTTTGCAGACTCACCAGTTATTTTAAGGGTCCACGTTTTGATATCAATATTCTTAGGAGCTAAGCCATTGTTTCTAACAAAGAAAAAGTCATTTGCCGTAAGGTCATCATTTAAAAGATGCGCGGGTGTTTCCATATTAATCGGACGATCATTGAGCAGGGTCATCTGATCACTCTTTCCTGGATACTTTGAAATTACTGAATTTTCAAGACCGAGCAATTCCATCCCTGCTGGTAAATTATTTCCAAAAACAACGGTCGCCCCTAGCGTTGTTCCTATAGATGCTAAAATAGAATTCCTTATAAACTTTCTTCGTTCCCGATTCATAAGCTATTTGGCTAATTGTTTTTCAAGTTGTTGGTACATTTCCTCATAGCTTTTATCAGCGGTCTGTTGATTTATAGGAACCGTGGAATCAATACTATTTTTGTAGCTCCATTCAATCCACGAACCGTCATAATTTTTTACACTGGGATATCCCAAAACATGTTTCAATACATAGAAAGTATGGGAGGTTCGAGATCCGCTTTGACAATATAAAATGATATTTTTATCTGGACTTATGCCCTTTTCTTTGAGATCAAATCTCAGGCTATTTATTGACTTTATGCGATGATCTCCGGACAGATCTGCCAGGGTGGACCAATTTAAATTAATGGCTCCCGGAATACTTCCACGATTAAATGCCCCTTTTTTATAAGAGAATAATTCTTTATCCTTAATAAAAGGTTGTCCTAAAAATTCATAGTCTTCTCGAGTATCAATTAATAGTGTATTGGGATCCTTTATACTTGCCATCACCTCCGAAAAATCAGCGGCAATGGAAGCATTAATCTTTGGATGGAATGTATAATCAGATCTGCGTACCAAGCGAGTAACATCCGACCGTACAGCCAAGCCTGAAGCCTTGCAATATTTCAAACCACCATTGATGACTTTAAAATCTTGAAAACCATAATAACTAAAAATCCACGCTAGACGGAAGGCATCAACGTTTGCTTTTGCATCATAAAGTAAAAGCGTCTTCCCTTCGCGAAAACCAAGTCTCTGCAGCAGATCCTCGACTTCCGCGGAACTGGCCATAAGTCCTCCACATACATTCTCTTCTTTAGAACAATAATCGGGTCGCCAAACATTTAACGCACCTACCAAATGTTCCTTTTTAAAGACTTCATTTTTAGAAACTTGTACCAGAATATAATCCAATGGATTGGCTTCCATTAATCTCTTTGCCTCCAAAGGATTTATCAAATTATACGCCGTCACCTCCCCCTTATCATTGGAGTATACCTTTTCCTCAACCACTGGTTGACAAGCAACCTGAAGGAGAAGAATAAATAAAAGCCAACGAAAATTCATAATTACTGTTGATTATTAGCGAAGTTATCATTACGAAATTAAGGTACAACCATACTAGTGATTTTAAAAACTCCTTCGTCTTTATATATTACTCAAATGGATACTTCAAGCCTATTTGGCTTCGAATTTCATCTGTTATACGGATTAAGTCAAGACTATTTTGATGAGACCAAAGTTGGCTTTGTATTTCCCCATTCAGTAAACATTTATGACATTCTTCAATCTCATAACTAAAGCCCATTCCCTTTAAGGGCAAATCAAAACGTTCCGATGTACCATCTTTTATAATATTATAACCATCGGTATGATGCCAGGGATCATCCATCATGATACTTCCATTTCTTCCATATATTTTAGCTACCATGTCTGATTGCGAATCAAAACCTGAAAACAGGCTAGCCATTCCATTTTCATATGTCAATATTATGGAAGTTTGTAGGTCCGCACCAGTCTCATGAAATCGTGCAGACGCCAAGATCTCCTTTGGGTACCCATAAATTTGATAAGCCAAAAAAATGGGATAAACTCCAACATCTAATAAAGATCCTCCGGCCAATTCCATATTGTACATTCGACTCTCAGCTGGTGCATCCTTATAGAAGCAAAAATCAGCATTGATATAATTAACTTGCCCAATCATACCGCTTTCAATTTTCTCCAAAATTGATACCATACTAGGGTTAAATCGTGTCCAAAAGGCTTCCATTAAAAAGACTTGGTTTCTTTTAGATGCCTCGATCATTTGTTGCACCTGATTTTTGTTTACAGCCAGTGGTTTTTCACATAAAACATGCTTTCCGGCATTCATCACTTGGATGCTAAATTCCATATGTGAATTGTGCGGAGTGGCTATATATACTATGTCAATATCTGGGTTATCAAACAAAGACTGATAGTTATCATAATATGATTCTACTTGATGCGCTTCTGCAAATGTCTTTGCTTTTTCCAGACTACGAGATGCTACAGCGGTAAGTTCAGCGTCTTCCACCAAGGCAAGATCTTTGGCAAATTTATTTGCAATTTTTCCAAGACCTATAATTCCCCAGTTTATCTTCTTTGTCAATTAAACTTCACTTTTGATGTACATTACTGATTTTAAATCTGCGCTCCTAATACTATATTGAATTAAGATACAACGATACTTGAGAATTAAAAACATAAAACATCGATGGTATAGTTTTATGAAGAGAATTAATTAGCTTGTTTGAAATTAATGCCCTTGATGATAACGCTTGCGCAAATGGGGTAAATACATTTGAACTCATAAATAGCCCTTAATAAAAAGAACATGTTGGATAAACCTCAAGAAATACGAGAAGGAGAACAATTAGACTGGGACAAACTAGAGGTTTATCTCCGAGAAAATGTTGAGCAATTATCCGGTGATTTCTCTGTTCAACAATTTCATGGGGGTCACGCCAATCTCACCTATCAGATTAAGTTTGGAGATCAAGAGTATGTTCTTCGTAGACCACCTTTCGGTAAATTAGCTCCAGGCACGCATTCTATGAAAAGAGAATATCGAGTGCTTTCAAAACTCTATGAATTCTATCCAGAGGCTCCTAGAGCTTATCACCTTTGTGAGGATGCAGATATTGTCGGAGCAGAATTTGTCTTTATGGAGCGAAAGAACGGGGTGATCATCCGGAAGAATTTACCAGACTGTTTTCGTGGCATGGATCGAGTGCATGAACGGTTAACCATTGCCTTGGTCAGCGCACTATCTGATCTTCACAACATAGACATTGAGGCTGCAGAACTTCAGCATTTAGGGAAGCCTGAAGGATTTCTTGAACGACAATTTGCAGGATGGTCAAAGCGTTGGGCTCATAGCAAGACAGAAGAGAATGAAGCCATGGATCAGACGCTGAAATTACTGCAAGAAGACATTCCAACTTCACAAAAAGTATCTGTGATCCATAATGATATGAAATTTGACAATTGCCAATTCCAAGCAGACAATCCAGATTTAGTCACGGCTGTATTCGACTGGGACATGTGCACTTTAGGCGACCCCTTGGTTGACTTTGGCTCGATGCTTAGCTATTGGCCAGATGATGCGTTTAAAAAATTGAAAGGTCTACCTGTGATTTTAGAAGACGGATTTCCTGACAAGGATTTCGTGAAGAAATTTTACCGAGAAAAAACAAAACTAAATTTAGACCGTATCGCTTGGTATGAATCATTTTCTTTTATGAAAACAGCCGTTATAGTGCAGCAATTGTATAAAAGATTTTATGATGGTGAAACAAAAGATCCTAGAATGGGAGCCTTTGGACAGACAGCCATTTCCTTGAGTAAACTTGCACTTAGTAAATTAAGTTAGCTTCAAAATTTGCGCAAGCTTATGCATTGAATCTCTTCACTAAATTCCTTCCCAACTGATACATGTGCACTTCATCGGGACCATCTGCCAACCGTATAATTCTTCCGTACAACCAGAAAGCCGGAAGCGGAGTATCTTGACACACGCCCATACCGCCATGTGCTTGAATCGCTCTATCAACAACGGTGCAGACCATGGTCGGGCACACAATTTTTATCATGGCAATCAAATCCTTCGCACCCTTGACACCAAACTTGTCAATCTTATCTGCAGCCTCTAAAGTTAGAAGTCGAGCTTGTTGGATCTCACAATGCGATCGGGCAATGTCTTGTCTTATGCTGCTATAATCCTTCAATACCGTTCCGAAAGTTTCACGCACAGCTACCCGCTGACACATCATTTCTAAGGCTCGTTGTGCAGCACCGATCAAGCGCATGCAATGATGAATTCTCCCAGGCCCAAGACGACCCTGCGCAATCTCAAAACCTCTACCCTCTCCCAAGATTAGATTACTTGCAGGCACACGGACATTTTTTAATTCTATCTCCGCATGACCTTCCGGAGAGTCATAATTTCCAAAAACTTTCAGAGGTCGTAGGATTTTCACCCCCGGCGTATCCTTAGGAACAAGGATCATACTTTGCTGGGTTCTTCGATCTGCTTCAAAGTCTGTTTTACCCATCACAATGAAAAATTTACAGGCGGGATTCATCGCTCCCGAAGACCACCACTTTTTACCATTGATCACATACTCCTCTCCGTCCTTAACCAAAGAGGTTGAAATATTGGTCGCATCAGAACTAGCAACATCCGGTTCAGTCATTAAAAACGCCGAACGAATTTTACCATCCATTAAAGGCACAAGCCATTCTTTCTTTTGTGCCTCACTTCCGTACTTAGCAAGCACCTCCATGTTCCCCGTATCTGGAGCGGAACAATTAAAAACTTCAGAGGCCCAAGAAACACCCCCCATGATTTCTGCCAAGGGTGCGTATTCAAGATTGGTCAACCCTGGACTCAAATCGCCATAGGTGGTCGGCAGAAACAAATTCCATAGTCCCTTTTCCTTGGCCAGAGTTTTCAATCCATCCAACTTAGGAAAATGTTTCCATGGGTTATCTTCTACAAATTTATTATGCTCTGCCTCCAGCGGCAAAAGATACTGATCTACATAGCTCTGTACCTGCTTTTGTAAATCTATAGAACGTTCTGTAAAGTCAAAATTCATTTGAAATATCCTAATCTAAATTAATAACAACCTTCCCTATTTGCTCTCCCGTACTCAATTCTTCAAAAGCAGCAACAGCGTCTTCAAGCGTAAATTCTTTATAAATTCTAGGACGAATTTCATGCTTTTCTACAAAATTGATCATATCCTGAAAGTCCCTAGGTGAACCCATCGCCGTACCAATCAATTGTATATGTCTCAAAAAGAATTTACTCAAGTTTAATCGCGTATAACGTGAGCCAGTCGAACCATAATAGACAATCTTCGCTCCACGATTCAGAAATCGAAGATAGCCATCTAATTCTTCCAATGGCGAACTATCCAAGACAAGATCAATTCCATCAGACAACTCTTTTAACTGCTCCGGCCAGTTTTCCATTTTGTAATTAACCCCAGCTTTGGCCCCTATAGAAACTGCATCTGCAATCTTATCCTCCGAGCTACTGGTTACATAAATTTCTGCTCCCATGGCTTTTGCAAAAGCAAGTCCTGCCTGCGCCACTCCACCTCCAATTCCAGTAATCAATACTCGATCGCCTTTTTTCATTTGGCCATATCCCATCATGGCACGATAGGCAGTAATAGAAGCCACTGGCAAGCAGGCAGCCTCTGCCATACTTAGAAAAGCTGGTTTCTCACAGACATTTTCAATCGGCACACGGATATACTCCGCGATGGTTCCAGGATCTGGCATCCCCAATACTCTAAATTTCTTTTCTGGCTTGCTCTGATCTTCTCCCCAATCATACGCAGGATAAATGATCACATCCTTCCCTTCCCATCGTGGATCAACCGTATCTCCGATAGATTCAATGACGCCAGCACCATCTGCACCCAGGGTACAAGGCAGCGTCATCCCAGGATACATGCCTTTTCTAATCCAAAGCTCTCTATGGTTTAATGAAGTGGCCTTAACTTTTACTAAAACCTCCCCTTCTCCCAGGGAAGGCCGCTCTTTCTCCATTAAGACTAGAGATTTATCTTCTTTTAGTACCAATGCTTTCATATTTGCAAAAATAGCTAATTACCTTTGGTTAGATAGAATATTAAGATGACTGCACTTAAGAAACATACCAAGCATACCAGTTTAACAAGACCCATCGGTGGTGAATATCACCGCAATGAGTGGGTAATCATGGGTGCTCCCTGTACAGAAATTGATGCTTTGGTTCAAGAACTCTTGCCCCTGCTCACACCCAGTTTAAAAGTCGCCTATCTCAACGGAGACCATACCAACGATGATGTCAAACCATTGAATGAGGCCACCTACTATGATAATGGACCCCATGCCCAACTTAATTTTGGCCCTACACCGAAATCGAAACAATCAAGGAAGTATTTCAATCAATTAGATCTTGTCTTGATGAACGGTAATTACTTCGTTGGAGACAAGCAGATAGTGATCATCAATGAAAAGAAAAAAGAATCTCTAAGCAATAAAACGGATCGCTTAACGCAAATAAAGATGATCCTGATTGAGAGAAGTTCAGATGTGATTTACGATTTCATTCTTGAAAAAATAGAGGATGAAAAATCCTTGAAAATTTTCAGATTGAAAGAAGTTGAAAAAATTGCAGCTGCTATTCTAACCAACTTTGAAGAAAATATTCCACCCTTATATGGACTTATACTTTCCGGAGGTAAGTCCATGCGTATGGGTGAAGATAAAGGAGCCTTAGATTATCGAGGCATGCCACACCGAGAATACGAAGCAAGATTGGCTAAGAAATTCTGCAACCAAACCTTTATTTCATGTCGTAAAAACCAAGCAGAACTTATAGAGTCTAGGTTTAAAAAACTCTACGATACCTTTGAAGGATTAGGACCCTATAGCGGAATCCTTTCTGCTTTCCGTGAGCATCCTGATTCGGCTTGGTTGGTGCTCGCCTGTGATTATCCCCTAGTCGATGAAGAGGTGTTAAAACAATTAGTCTCCTCCCGAGATCCAAAAAAACTTGCCACCTGCTTTTACAACCCTGAAACGGAGCACCCGGAGCCATTGATAACCATCTGGGAACCTCGCGCTTATCCTGTCATGTTAGAATTCCTAACCCAAGGCTATTCTTGCGCCCGAAAAGTTTTAATCAACTCCGAAGTCGAGATGATAGAAATGAAAGACCCAACTAAACTTCTGAATGCCAACGATCCGGCGGATCGGGAACGTGGGCTGCAGATGTTGGAGAGAGACTAGGATTCGTCAAATTCAAAGAATTTTAGGATGATTTATTGTGATGGAGCGATTTGGTAATTTCTAGGATGTCAAGAACAGTATCTCCAGAATATCTAGGATCTGTGGCTAGGCATCCAGAAAATCCATAAATCAAATAGCTCCAGAGGAGCTAAACAATAATAATTAATCTCTAGCACACAAAGGTAGGTATCCAGAAAATCCATAAATCAAATAGCTCCAGAGGAGCTATACAATAATAACAATCTCTAGGACACAAAGGTAGGCATCCAGAAAATCCATAAATCAAATAGCTCCAGAGGAGCTAAACAATTAATTAATCTCTAGGACACGAGGATAGTTATCCATAAAATCCTCTCAATCTAATAGCTCCAGAGGAGCCTAACAATAATAAACCCAGCACAAATAAATAACTACGCTACAGAGTAGCGACACATTAATCAAACAAAGATTGTCACACTTTCAATAATCTCGCCTTATATCTAATGACAACAGTTATATAAAAAGTATCCAATCTGGATATAAGTCTATACAACTGCAATTAGTTCATACCCATAAGTAGCATTCTCATCTACGCCTTATCGGTATTGTAATGAAGTAGGTGAATCAAATCAAAATTTTATACAATGAAAATTTTCAACTTAATTTTTGCATTAGCAATATGCTGCTGCTTCGTTGCTTGTAGTGACATGGAAGACCCGATAGATCAAACAGAATTATCCGTAGAGGATCGTACCATTGATGTGTGCAGAAGACTATTAACTAATGCACCAAATACTACTCCACCAAATTGTAATGATAATTTAGGAATTACAATAGTCGACTATGATTTATCATCCGGTCAATGTTGCATGACTATAGAGTTTCCTGATGAAGGACCCTGGAGTTGGTGTATGATTGGACCACAAACTGGTCCAGATTTCACAGCGCCGCTAGTAAATGTTATCGGCACTGGAAATAACGGTCCTGTTTATCAATATAAAATTTGCGTTGATGCTGGAGCTGCTTCAAACACCCTTATTGGTTTTGAAAATAGAAACACTGGGGATTGTCAAGCGCTAGATGTTACCGGCTGCTAAAAAGAAAAATCAAGATATTTCTGACAGCTTAATAAGCTGAATTAGAGATATTTTCCGACATGTAATTCCAGAAATGGAGTTACATGTTTTTTTATAATAAAAATAGATAAAGTGCATTAACTAATTTGATGGTACATGAAGCTTCAATCATTGAGCTGCATGCACTTTATTTTATTTCATAATCCGTATCAACCCCTCTTGCATCACCGTAGAAATCAATCTACCTCCCTTATCAAAAATTCTCCCATAACCCATCCCTCGAGAATTAGATGCACTCGGGCTATCAATAACAAACAACATCCAATCAGAAATATCGACATCGCGATGAAACCACATCGCATGATCCAGACTTGCTAAAAATAATTTATCTACATTGAATTTTTGACGATGTGGATAGACAGAAGAAAGTAATAAATCATAGTCTGAAGTATAGGCCAGGATCTGATGCTTTTCCGGAAGGGTCAATTCAATTTTTTCTTGAGTACGCATCCAAACGTTTCTGACGAGTTTGTCCTCCTGAATGTCTTCAAAGGCTAGAGGCTCTACTGGTCTAAACTCAAGGGCACCCTGTTCTCTTCCCTTCATCTTACGGTGCAGATCAGGTCTTGTTTCTTTTAAAAGTTCCGCCTGCTCTTTATCAGTTAATAAACTGTCAGGCTCAGGTACCTCAGGCATTTCATTTTGGTGATCAAAGCCATCTTGCTTCACCTGAAAAGAAGCCGCCATCACGAAAATAGCCTTACCATTCTGAACGGCAGAAACTCGTCTCGTTGAAAAACTACCGCCATCTCTGGTCGAATCAACTCTATAGATGATCGGCTTCGTTACATCACCTGGAAGAATAAAATATCCATGTAAAGAATGTGCCAATCTATCTTCAGGAACTGATTGATAAGCTGCATTTAATGCCTGCCCCAAAACCTGACCACCGAATACACGCTTCCATGAAGTCTCTAAATTATTCCCTCGGAATAAGTTTACGTCCAACTGTTCAAGGCTCAATAAGCCCTTGAGGTCATTTATGCTCTCTATAATTTTCAAATTTTCCATCTCTCTTTTGCATGCTTGAGAAAACAGCCTCAAGTTGATTATGTTTTCGTATTATTTGTTCTTGTTCGACTGATTCCATTTTTAATCCATCGGCCGCCGATAAATAAGGCGCTTCATTAAACATTTTTTTTGTTTTAACGATGGCTGATGGACTCTTGCTAGAAATTACCTTTGCCAGCGAGCGCGCATCTTCAGTAGGATTTTCAGAAACGTGCGTGGCAAAACCATACTCCACAGCTTGGATTCCCGAAAATTCTCGATTGGTATATGTCAATTCTCGTAAAATATCCTCGCGTACATTATGTCTCCAAAGTTGAGATCCCGCCATATCAGGAATGATTCCCCACTTCATCTCTAGAATACTTAATCTAGTATCAGGAGTCACGTATTTGATGTCAGCACCGGACATGATGTTTAATCCACCCCCAAAACAAATACCATGTACCGCAGCAATTACAGGTACATCCAAACTTCTCCACACCCAAACACATTGTTGCCATTTATTGGCAATACCGTGGGTACGTTCAACCATGTTATCAATACCACCTTCTGGATTTATATCAAAATTACTTAAGTCAATGCCTGCACAAAAAGCTCTACCCTCTCCACGCAATACAACTACTCGGATGCTTGGGTCGTTTTGAATATCTTCGCCCGCAGCAATAATTGCTTGCATCATAGACTCATCCAAGGCATTTAATTTATCTGTGCGATTAAGAATAACCTCGGCGATGTGGTTCTCCTTTTTTATGATTACTCGTTCTTCCATTTTAAAATTTATGACGCAAAGATAGCAGATGTAATTCCAATTAGTGACACACATGACAGAATCCTCTACTTGTTAAAAGTCAAAATCACTGTGTTTTGCTTTGAGGGGTGGGATAGGAGATGCTTGGAGATAATCACTTTAAGGTGCTGTTTTCATTGAAGCATAACATCTAAAATACTTTCCCAGGATTAAGAATCCCCTTTGGATCCATTGTACTTTTTAAAAGTTTCATCAAGGAGATTTCCTCGGCTGTTCGGCATAGTTTTAAGTACTCTTTTTTATGAAGACCTACTCCATGTTCGGCAGATACTGAACCACCTACCGCCATAAGTGGACCATAGATTATATCATTGATTGCCTCCGTCAATTGCTTTTGCAAATGTTCTTTCTCAACTACAAAGTGAATGTTCCCATCAGCGACATGACCAAAACTAACCACTTTTCCTACACCTTCTAAGGCTTTTAATTGAGCAAGCATTTCATCTACCATTTTACCAATTAAAGGAATCGGTAGACTGATGTCAAAATGTTGATCATGTTTCATTTGTGAAACCACCGCACGCACATCCTCTCTAATTTTCCAAAACCACTCTAGGTCTGTGTGATTATTAGCAAACACTGCCTCCTCTATTATTCCCAAACCAAAAGCCTCCTCAGCTAAGGTTTCAATCCTTGCTTGATCCTTTTCAAGATCGGAGCCGAGTGCTTCGATTAGGACATAGTACTTATAGCCATGAGCAATAGGTGGCTTTGAAAGTGCAGGTGGTGCAGTCGCTAAATTGTAATAATTATCCCACATCAATTCATAACCGCTCAGGGTTCCACTCAATCCTGCATCCATATGTTTCAGAAAGGAAACAACCTGTTGAAATTCGTTCATAGCAACAAATACACTGGCTCGACTTTTAGGCGCTTCAACCAATTTTAACACTGCTCTTGTGACAATTCCAAGTGTGCCTTCAGAGCCTACAAACAATTGTTTGAGATCATATGCAGAGTTATCCTTGATTATTTTCTTCATGGAAGAAATCACCTCACCATTGGCAAGAACAGCTTCGACTCCTAGGACCAGATTACGGGTCATTCCATATCTGAATACCCGGAGTCCTCCAGCATTGCTTGCAATAATTCCACCGATTCTAGCAGTTCCCTTTGCTCCAAAATTTAAAGGAAATAATAATTGATGTTCTTTGGCCTCGTTCTGTACAGCTTCTAGAATAACGCCTGCTTGAACAGTGATTGTCCGGCTCATCGGATCTACTTCTTCAATTTTATTGAGGCGCTCTGTGGAGATAATTACTTCGTTGCCAGTCGTCTCCGTTCCGCCTACTAAATTTGTCAACCCACCAAAAGCAATAACTGCTTGGTCGTGTTCATGGCAAATTTTCAATATTTCAGAAACATCCTTGGTGCTGGATGGTAGGGTCACTGCAACTGCTTGTAAAGGCTCATCCATCCTCCATATATGATGGTATCGGTCATCAAGTTCACTATCAATAAGGACTTTATCTCTACCAAGTTTATCTATGAGTAGTTTTTGAATTTCTATCATTTCACTAATCTTCTTTTCAAGATTTAATTCCACCCCAGCACATATATTTTATGTGTAGATAATCATCCATCCCATACTTAGAACCTTCCCGCCCAAAACCACTCTCTTTAACACCACCAAAAGGAGCAACCGCTGAAGATATATCTCCGGTATTTATTCCTACCATTCCAAATTCTAAAGCTTCTGCAACGCGCCAAATCTGAGCATAATCTTTTCCGTAAAAATAAGAGGCCAAACCATAGATTGTATCATTTGCTAAGGCTACAACTTCATCCTCCGCTTTAAATTTATAAATGGCTGCCACTGGCCCAAATATTTCCTCAGAAAATATTTTCATTTTACTATTGACATCACACACTAAAATAGGGTTACACAACAAACCCTCCGTGTCTGCCTCTGAGGTCTCCACCTGTGCTCCGTGTTCTTGAGCATCTTTCACCAACTTCTTGAGCTTAGTAACAGCTGCTTCATTTATCATCGGTCCTATATCTGTTCCCCGCTCTAAACCATCCCCTAATTTCAATTGAAACATTTTTTCTTTTAAGCCAGCAACAAATGAATCATAGACTTCTTTATGAACAAAGATTCTATTGGTAGAAATGCATGTCTGACCTACATTTCTAAATTTAGAAGCCATACAACCTTCTATGGCATCTTCGACATTTGCGTCAGCGAAAACAATGAAAGGAGCATTACCTCCTAATTCAAGGCTGAGTTTTTTCAATTGATTGGCAGACTGCTTCATCAATAGTTTACCAACACGTGTGGAACCAGTAAATGATATTTTTTTAACCTTTGGATGACTGGTAAATACTTCACCGATTTCTGCTGGTTTGCTCGAAGGTAATAGGTTTAAAACACCGGGTGGAAAGCCAGCAAGTTCTGCAAGTTCTATCAATGCCAAGGCAGATAAGGGGGTAAGTTCTGAAGGTTTCAGTACAATGGTACAACCTGCCGCCAAAGCCGGTGCGATCTTACGAGTAATCATTGCACTTGGGAAATTCCATGGAGTGATGGCCGCAACAACACCTACAGGTTGTTTAATAACTGTAATCCGAAGATCTGATCGGTGACCAGGAATCGTATCTCCATACACTCGCCTGGCCTCTTCAGCAAACCATTCCACAAAACTAGCTCCATACTTCACTTCTCCTAGTGCTTCCGCAAATGGTTTCCCTTGCTCAATGCTAAGAATTTTAGCCAAGGTTTTGGCGTGCTCCAATTGTAATTGATGCCATTTCTTTAAAATTCGGCTTCGTTTTCCTGCAGAAAATTTACTCCATATTTTGAAAGCCTCGTGGGCAGCCTCAATTGCAGTCGTGGCATGTTCCGCTTCACAATCAGAAACTTCAGCCACGATTGCTCCAGAGAAGGGATTATTAACTTTAAAGGAAGATGCAGCATCCACCCAAGCACCATTTATGTATGCCGATCGTTTTTGAAAATCCATAGATTATTCATCGAATGAAACAGAAACAGCTCCGAGACCTTCAATCTTTACTGAAAAATGATCTCCGGCTTTTACCTCACACATGGCCCCCAGTGCTCCAGATAAAATTAAGTCACCAGCTTGCAATGGCTGACCATATTCATACATCTTGTTTGCCAACCATAGTGTTGCGTTGAGTGGTGAGCCGAAGGAGGATGCTCCGGAACCTTCTGAAACTAACTTTTCTCCTTTATGCATTTTCATTTGACAATCAACCACATCAAATTCATCTAAGGTCTTGGGTGTATGTCCAACGACAAAATGACTGGCGGATGCATTATCAGCTATCGTATCAGTTATTTTTATATCCCAATTGGAAATTCTACTCCCTACAATTTCGATGGCAGGCAATGCATAATCAATGCAGGACATAAGGTCTATGATCCCAAGATCTGGAACATCTAAATCCTCACCTAGAACAAAAGCAATTTCTGCTTCTACTTTTGGTTGGAGAATTTCTTGAATGCTGATAGATTGACCGTTGAGTACTTCTTTGTCATGAAATAAAATTCCAAAGTCCGGTTGATCAACTCCAAGTTGTTTCTGCACAGAAAAACTGGTCAGACCTATTTTTTTTCCTACAATTCTTGCACCCTCATCTAATCTAAGCTGAGTATTTATCTCTTGAATTTTGTAGGCTAGGTCAATGTCCTCTACCCCTATTTCAGACCTTATCGGCGGTATGGTTATCCGATTATTTGACGCCTCTCTTAAGAGCGCTGCATATTTTTCTGCGTTCATGTCCCAATTTATATAAGTTACTTTCGTAGTCCTTCAATGTATTTAGCAACGGCTACCAATTCTACCTCTGAAAGAATATCCTTGTAAGGGGTCATTAAACCTTTCCCAAAATATATTTGAGCGACACTCTCCTCAAGACTAATCTTTGATGCCGATAATTTTTTAGCACCATTGATCTTCATATTCCCTTTAAATCCATGACAGGTTGCACAATGCATTTTAAATTTCTTTTTAGAGTCAACTTCAGCGATCTGCTTTTTCTTCACTCCTTTTATAATTTCTTTGGCTTTCTTTAATTGCTCCGGTGGAACACCATCATCTTGTTGGTCAGTACTTGAATTTTTAGCGTTCTTCTTTTCTGTTACGTCATCATCCTTTGAATCTACATCTTTAGATTTCTCTTGGGTTTTTACGTTGTTTTCAACTGCTGCATTTAAAGCGCTAGGAGACTCTTCTTTATTGATAGGTACAGATTCAGCGTTTACTTTCGACTTTGAGCCATTATTTCCGCAAGCCATAAGCATGGAGAAAATTAAGAGAAGCGAAAAATTGAAATTTTTAATATACATGGCAAATTTTTATTTTTTCGAAGATAGCAAAGTAAATTTGCTCCTACTTATATACTTATCATAAAACAACAGTATTTGTAGAACTCTTTCAAAGAGACCATAAAGTTTTGCAGATATATTTATCTTGTGGCAAGTGCAATTTTTCGAAATTTAAAATCTAAATATGTTCTCAATCAATAATAGATTATACTTTGTTACTATATGTTTTTTTACAATCTCAGTTTTAGTAAGTTGTAATTCTAATAAAATGGAAAAAGTTGAAAATCAAAATGCTAAAGAATGGAAATCTTTAACCCAAGATGGCTATTCTATTACTTTCCCTGATAACTGGACGTTGGATTTATCTGGCAAAAGCGGGACAAGTTTTCTTCTGTTTGCCCCAAAAGCAGGAGCTTCTGTTGGTTTTAAATCCAACATCAACATGATAAAAAGAGACTTAGGTGATGATAGAATCACTTTAGACATTTATGCTAAAGGAGCCGAGGAACAAATACAAAAGTCTAACCCTGAGAAGATTGTCGTGAATTCTGGAGGTTCTGCCAATGGAAAAGACTATCATAAGATTATTTACATGGCGAAAAAGAAAGGATTAGATTTAGTATTTCATCAACAATTCTGGGTAGAAGATGGCACTTCCTATGTTCTCACCATGACCGCGCTGGCGGATGAATATTCTAGATTTAAGGATGATGTCAATAAAATCATGGATGGCTTTCAGGTGGTCGGAGATTAAAGCCCCACGAGACCTCTATAATGCTTAATTGATATTTCAATGAAACCAAGGTAATCCTTGAAGGTTACCTCTCGTTGTTCTTTGGTACCAAATCTGTGTAAATTACCTAAAACTGCTATGTACCGATAGAGAAGGAATTTTCTGATCTTCTCTTTTTCTTCACCAGAAATCTTTCGATGCTCTTTATAACCATGTAGAAAGTAATGAAGAAAAATCTGCTCGAAATTTTCGTAATTTCTTGTCTTCCGATAAAACTTGGCATAGAATAATATAACTGCAATATCTGCTGCATACCAAGAATTGCACAACATATCAAAATCATATAAGATTATCTCACCATCATCATCCATAAAATAATTACCAGCACTTATATCGTAGTGTACCAATCCAAAAATTGATTGATCTGTAGAATAGGTTTTAAACTCCTTTAAAAGTTTTTGAAACAATTTTTTTAATCCTCTTTTATCTTCTGGCAAAGTATCTATGCAATCAAAGAAATAATGGTTATCCCAATTTTTATACTTACTAAAATCTATGTCAGTTGTATTTTGACTTACCTGATGAAGCTTACTGGATATTTGACCTAGTGTAATGAAGTGTTCTTTTGACCAAGTATTATTCATTAATTTGGCTCCATTAATTTTTTTGAAGCACACAATGTTTAAACCTTTCTTTTTTTCTTCATTCCATCTATGAATTAGATTTTTACCTTTCGTGGTCTGAATGAGTTCTACAACTTTTACATCATTTGCATGCAAATGCTTCAACCATTCAAATTGAAGTTCATAATCTTCTTGGGAAGTGAACCGAGCATCCGTAAATTTTATAAAACGATCGCCACAATCGAAAACTAAACTTGCATCTGATTTGATAAGTTTAGCATCTTCTGGATCAACAGAGTAAGCCTCGCACACTTTCCTCAGAAAAGCTTTTCTTATAAGATTATTTCCACCCGCGTCTAGTAAATATGAATGTTCAGATTCCATATCGTTAAAGGTCAAAAAAAAATGGGACTCCGAAAAGGAATCCCATGGTAAATAGAAATTCTATAATAATACTTAATCTCTTCTAGTCAAAGAGACTTGTTAGATTTTTAAATCATATTAAAACCAACTTTTAACGGCATTCCATCCATCTGAAACGGCTCCACCTACATCGCTGATGATGTCTCCTACATCATCAATAACATCAGCTGCAAATCCACCTACTTCCTCAAATCCTGAAATAACTGAGCTAGCAGCACTGGGTCCCCATCCACCAGAGAATACACTTCCAATGCTACCTAATGCAGATGAAATAGCACCCGATGCACTGTCGATTCCGGAAGCAATAGTGCCTCCAATATTAGCAGCAGCATCTGAAAGAGATTCACCAATGTTTTGAATGCCATCAACTAAACCTCCAGCCAAATTTCCTGCGGCCTCACCTATTGATCCTCCCACTTGAGTAATACCGTCCAGTATTCCATCACCTATGTTACCTGCAGCTTCAATAATTGATCCTCCCACATTTGTTACCGCATCTACCAAGCCAAATCCGACAGCATTTATACCATCTAATACTAATCCTCCAACTCCCTTAACACCATCAGCTAATAATCCGCCCACACTAGTTGCTGCATCTACTAAACCAAATCCGACAGCATTTATGCCATCTAATACTAATCCACCAATTCCTTGAACTCCATCGACGATTAATCCGCCCACACTAGTTGCTGCATCTACTACGCCGAATCCTACAGCATTTATACCATCTAATACTAATCCTCCAACTCCCTTAACACCATCAGCTAATAATCCAGGAATAGCGCCAGGCCCATCAACAAAAATACTTCCAACACCAGTCACTGCATCGACCAGACCAAAACCGACAGCATTAATACCATCAAATATCAATCCGCCCACTCCTTGTACACCGTCAATAATTTCACCACCGACATTTGTCACCGCGTCAACCATGCCTAATCCTACAGCATTTATACCATCAAGGACTAATCCACCAACCCCTTGAACTCCATCAAGGATTAATCCGCCCACACTAGTTACTGCATCTACTGCACCTAATCCGACAGCATTTATACCATCAAAGACCAATCCACCGACACCTTGAACTCCATCAAGGATTAATCCGCCCACACCTTGAACACCGTCAGCAATACCGCCAACTATATTACCAGCAGCTTCTCCGATCGATCCACCAACATTCGTAATAACATCCACTAAGCCTAAGCCAACCGTATTAATTCCATCTAAGATTACTCCACCAGCCACTTCTGCCCCATCAATAATTAATCCGACAGAATCAGTAATAATATTTACTCCATCTGAAATGAATGAACCAGCAGAACTAATTCCATTCCCTAAAAACCCACCGACCCCACCAATGGCATTACCAATAGAATCTATCACCAATAAATCCTGTACATCTAAAACGCCGGCATTGATTGCATCTATTACCCCAGAAGAAATTGTTCCTACTTCACCTACGGAATTTCCACGATTCATGCTAGCCATAATTTCCATGGCTTGCATGATGTTGGCATCCGCTTTTTGAATGTATTCAATAAACATAATTTAACTTTTAAAAGATTATTGTAATTTTTGGACAATCTTTTGAATTCTAAAAAGTAAAACTACTTTCATCATAATTTATTAATATCGGAATATAAATTTTTATTAAGAATTGTAAATGGTAGAACATTTAAAAGTGGTTGAATTCAACTAATAGGATTGTACTAGTACCCCAAATACAGGATTAAAAAACCTCCTACATCTCCTCAGATTTGTAGACCATCATTCATTTATATGGAATAAGAACTCACAAAAAAAAATGGGACTCCTGAACGGAATCCCATAGTAATTAGACGTTTATATAATTTAAATAATTACACTTTTTCTAGCAATAATGCCGCACTTCCACCGGAAGGTCCACAAAGCGTAGCAACAGCTTTAGTGCCTTCATTCTGATTAAACTGATTGCAAATTGAATTTACCAATCTAAGACCTGTAGAAGAAATTGGATTGCCTACACCTAAGGTACCACCGTTTTTATTCAACTTATCTCTAGAAATTTTCATGGATTTTGAATATAAAAGAGGAGTCGAAGCAAAGTCCTCATGAAGCTCAATGAAGTCAACATTTGCGAGTTTTATACCTCCTTGTTTCAAAGCATTTTTAGTCGCCTTCGCTCCTGATTTAACATAGTCTTCTGCTTTACCATATACTTCGCTATATCCTGAGATTTTTGCAACAGGACTAAGCCCATATTTTTTAACAGCTTCCTCATTAGCAATTAAAGCGACAGAGCCTCCATCTGCACTTCTAGCACTAGAAGCCAATGTCAGTACACCATCTTTTTGGAAAGAAGGATCTAAGGTTGTAATATCTGGAGTTTCGTCATACCGCTTGTACTCAGTATCTTCTGTAAAGATAAAGTCAGCACCATCCTTGATGTCGATCTTTACCTTGCAGATTTCATTGGCAAACTTTCCAGCCTCTGCTGCTGCCTTAGTCTTCGCTATAGATTCCAGAACATAATTATCGATTTCCTTTCTTGTCAACTTACCCTTCTTAATAACAGTTTCAGCAAGCTGGCCAGCAAAGTTTTTAATCTCATCCACAAAGTAAGCATCTCGTAATACTCCATTTAATGTAGGCACTTCTCCTTCAATGGCTTCTTTAACTCGCGCATTAGGGATATAGTTAGGTGCTGATGAGATATTCTCAATCGCCATAGCAGCAATCACACTCGGTCCATCCGTTAACGACTTCACAGCGTAATCAACCAATTTCAATCCAGTTATGTGCCCACAATTTATCATTCCTCTTTCAATGTCATCATTCAATTTAGATGTTCTAATTACTTGGCTTGCAAAATCAGATCCTAAATTGGCCCCAAGAATATTCCCAATTAATAGTTCATCTATCATATCAGGATCTAAAGCAGAATTTTTTTCTAATAAACGATGAATCATTAAACTTCCGACCAATTTAGGATTGATTCTAGATAAGAATCCACCTATACTAGCAAAGGGAGTTCTAAGATTTTCGCATATATACATGTTGTTCATAATAATTTGGTTTTTAAAATTTTAAATAATTACGTATCTGTGTTTCGTTTTGGTAAGGTAAAATTTATCGAAGAGGTAAAACTTAAATACAAGGTGTCAAAGCGTCATCAATATTTTCGAAAAATCCGTCAACATATTCCATAGCATCTGCCATTCATTATTCAATTAACAGAGAAACTAGAATTTTTTAGAAAATCTATTAGACCAAAATAGATTGTCACAGTCTAAAATCTGATGATTTTTCTCACCACATATTTTACTTAAAAATAGAAAAAGATTTTCTAAAATAAAGATTTGACTTATAATAACTTCTAAAGAATTCTCAATAAATATTTTTAATCTATTCATTTATAAGTTGATATTTAGAAAAAGAATTTGACTTTAGTCGTTTTCAATGACTCTAGGCCATGAAGCATTTTAGTATGTATCAACTTATAAATTGAGACCATAAATTGAAAGTAAACTTTTATATTATTCATTTTTATATTTGATGGATCTATTATACTTATACACGGTCTTATGAGTTCAGCATTTATTACTGCATTTGCATGCAAATGTAGTAGGTATTGAAACTAAAATTCTCAGTCTCCTTAAAGGAAAAATAGAAACTAAGCTTTAAATCCAAAGTCTTCTTAAAGTCTGAAATTTAAAGATAAAACTGAAGGTTCGAATTTGTGGAGCAGGATTCAATAAAAATGGGACTCCTAATAGGAATCCCATGGCAATTAGAATTTTATAATTTTAATGATTAAACTTTTTCTAATAATAACGCAGCACTTCCACCCGAAGGTCCACAAAGGGTCGCCACAGCTTTGGTACCGCCATTCTGATCAAACTGATTACAAACAGAATTTACCAATCTTAAGCCAGTCGAGGATATAGGATTTCCCACACCAAGACTACCGCCGTTTCTATTCAATTTATCTTTTGAAATTTTCAACGACTTTGAAAATAGAAGTGGGGTCGAAGCAAAGTCCTCATGAAGCTCAAAGAAGTCAACTTCTGCAAGTTTCACGCCTCCTTGTTTCAACGCATTCTTAGCTGCATTAGCTCCTGATTTAACGTAGTCTTCTGCCTTGCCATATACTTCACTGTATCCAGAAATTCTTGCAGAAGGCTTTAGCCCATATTTTTTCACAGCCTCCTCATTGGCTATTAATGCCACCGATCCTCCATCTGCGCTTCTGGCACTAGAAGCCAAGGTCAATAAACCGTCCTTTTGGAAAGAAGGATCTAGCGTTGTAATGTCTGGAGTCTCATCATATCTCTTGTACTCCGTATCTTCAGTAAAGATAAAGTCAGCACCATCTTTGATATCAATCTTTACCTTACAGATTTCATTCGCAAATTTTCCAGCTTCAGCTGCTGCTTTGGTTTTACCTATAGATTCCAACACATAATTATCAATATTCTTTCTTGTCAACTTGCCTTTTTTAATAACAGTTTCAGCAAGCTGCCCTGCAAAATTTTTAATTTCATCTACATAGTAAGCATCCCGTAAAACACCATTTAGCGTAGGCACATCTCCTTCAATAGCATCCTTCACCCGCGCGTTGGGAATATAGTTAGGTGCAGATGAAATATTTTCTATCGCCATTGCAGCAATCACACTCGGTCCTTCCGTTAGTGACTTCACCGTATAGTCAACCAACTTTAAACCGGTAATGTGGCCACAATTTATCATTCCTCTTTCAATGTCATCATTTAATTTAGATGTTCTAATAACCTGGGTCGCAAAATCAGATCCTAAGTTGGAGCCGAGAATATTACCGATTAATAGTTCGTCTATCATGTCCGAATTTAAGGAAGAATTTTTTTCAAGTATTCTATGAATCATTAAACTACCAACCAATTTAGGATTGATTCTAGATAAAAATCCGCCAATACTAGCAAAGGGAGTTCTAAGATTTTCGCATACATACATATTGTTCATAACAATTGTTTTAAGTTAAAAAAAGGGTTATTAATTAATATATCTTTTAGAACCAACCAGAAACGGTTTCCCAAATACCTCCAGCTGTTTCTGTCACATCTTCCCATACATCCTCCGCAGCATCCGACACATCATCCCATACATCTTCTGCAGTATCGGTCACATCATCCCATACATCCTCTGCAGTTCCAGAAACATCTTCCCAGATTCCTCCAGCGGTATCTGTTACATCACCCCAAACACCGTCAAATGTATCTGTAAGAGTATCCCAAACTTGTTCTGCTCCTTCATATACTATCTCTCCTACCTCAGTTATAGTATCCTCAAATTCACCATATATCGTCTCTGCATAGTTTACAATGTCATCGATTTTTTCTTCGCCAAATTCAATAACATCATTTACTACATCTTTGCCAAAGTCAACCGCATTGTGAATTTCCTCGGAAATTGTATCAACTACTTCTTCTCCAAAAACAACAGCTTCCTGAATTCCATCATAAATTGTCTCAGCGACATTTTGGCCGAAGTCTTTGATGTCTGATAAAACATTTTCACCATAGCCTTGCACCAGATCAATTCCAATAGTAATTGAATCTACTACATCCTTTCCAAAATCAACGACCTCTTCGTAAGCATCCTGTCCAAGGCCAATGACACTCTCAACACCACCTACCACGTCTTCATAAACACCTTCTCCAAAGTTTACAACACCATCATATATAGATTGTCCCACATACTCCAGCATCTCTCCAACACCACCTTGACCAGCTTCAATGAGCCCTTCGCCAAAGGAGATAATATTTTCTCCAGTGTTAATAATCCCTTCTACATAACTTGTCCCGAAGTCAATGACATCTCCTGCCCGATCGACAACCTTATCAACAATATTTTCTATCTTATCTTCAACCTTATCAACCACAGTCTCAACGAGATTTTCTGCTCCCTCAAAAAGGGATTCTCCAATGTCAGTAGCGGTATCAACTACCGTTTCTACGACACCAGTAACAAATGAACCTGCCTGTTCAAAGAAATTATTAAAAAATCCACCAGAATCTTCTGAATCTGAAGAACCTCCAGACAAGTCTGCACTCGCAGAACCTCCAGTACTATTGCCACTTGAACCCCAACCCCATAGACCATCTAGTCCCAGATCTGCTAAATCTATATCAGGTAAAATATCTATTACATTTGATAGAGCCCCATCGTCACCAACGACTTGACCTGCCGAGCCTGAGATGAAATCAGAAATGGAGTCTAATTTGCTTCCTCCATCCGCATCTAAAAAGCCTCCAATAAAATCGATCGGACCACCAATAAAATCGAACAAAGAAGGTCTCCCATTTCCTGACCCATTATTTCCATCCGTAAATAATCCTATTCCAGGTGGAAGACGACCGATACCACCGGGCCGAGTAATTCCTGGACGAAAACTGCCGGGTGCACGACCCCCAGGATCCCTACCGCCTGAAAGTAAATCTCCTTCCAAGCTCACCGGGGCTTGACCAGGTTGATTTGAACCATTACCTGAATTGAGGCCTTTCATTATTGCCAATGCCCTCATAATATGGTCATCGGCTTTTTTCATATATTCTATATGTATCATTTTATTTAAATTCTAATTTTTGAAAATTAGGATAAGCTGAGATGTAGTAGAGCAAGATTTAATACCAGCCCGTTCCATCATAAAATTTATCCCATGATATCTGAAGCTGCATTTCTCGCCATGTCTGAATAATTGCCCGCTTGGTCTGCCTCTTTCTGTGCATCGCTTGAAGATCTTTCTGCATCATCAGCTGCCTGTCTTGCATCGCTTGCTGCATTCTGTGCGTCAGTCATAGCTGATTTAGCTTCTTCCATAGAATCTATTGCTGCATTTTCTGCATCGTGTGCGCCATCTGAAGATTGTTCACAGTCTGACTTAAGACCTTCGCAATCAGACTCTAGGGCAAGACAATTTTCTTTCGCCGCTTCGCATTCATCCTTGGCAATTTGAGCCTCACTCTGTATCTCTTCGATATCTTCTTTCACTGTTTCTGCATGCTCTTGAGCGGTATCTAATGAAGCTTTAACATTTTCTAATGCTGAATTTATCTCATCGCCTACTGATTCAATGGCATCCTTATTACTCACACATTCTGTTTGTAAATTTTCAATCTCAGAAGTCATTTCTATAGAAGAATTCATCAACTCTTCCGTTGTATTATTTAATTGTTCTGTATTCTCTTGAAGCCCAGTCATTGTTTCCACAAATGCATCACCAGTTGACTCCATATTATTCATAAATTCTTCAGCAGTATTGGTCGTTTCCTCCACAAGATTCTGTTGAGCTTCTACCGTTTCTTGCATCGTTGCTTGCGCTTGTTCAGATGCTTCTGTCAAAGTAGATAGTAACGTGTCGGCTTGATCAGATGAACTACTCAACAATTCTGTTTGCTGCTCAACTAAGGTTGTTCCTTGCTCTTGTAGTGACTCTGAAGCTTCTTGCATCATCTCTAAAAGCTCTTTAGCGGATTGATCTGAGTTATCTTTAATTTCTATCGTTTGCTCATAGCTAGTTCCACAGAAATCAACATATTCTGTTGCGGTAGCCTGGCCTTCTTCTGAGGCAGCTCTTAATGCTTCCACTGTTTCATCTGCCGTTGCTTTTGCTTGTTCAGAAGCAGAAAGCAAGTCATCATTCATCTGCTGAGCAGTAGCAGAAGCTTCCTCGGCAGCAGCTTGTAGATCTGCATTTGTTTGTGCAGCAGTTGCCGTAGCTTCTTCTGAAGCAGCTTGTAGATTTGCATTCATTTCTGCAGCCTGAGCTGTAGCCTCTTCTGACGCAGCTAGTAAATTTGCATTCATTTCTTCTGCTTGAGATTGAGCCTCTTCTGCCGCAGCTTGCAATGCTGCATTTGTTTCTTCTGCTGTTGCTTTGGCAGCTTCTGCAGCCGCTTCTAGATCTGCATTCATTGCTTCTGCTTTGGCAGCAGCTTCTTCTGCAGCCGCTTGCAGGGCTGAGTTCGTTTCTTCTGCTGTTGCTTTGGCAGCTTCACCAGCAGCTTCAAGTTCTGCATTCATCTCATCTGCTCTTGTAGCAGCCGCTTCTGCGGCATCAGATAAACTTTGGTTTGTATTATTCGCAACTTCGATTGCTTCGTTTGAAGTAGATTCAAGATTGGTAAGTAAGTTCGTTGCCTCTGATTGAATTGTTTCACTGGCACTCATTAACTCATCGCTCGTACTTGTTGCCGTTTCTTGAGTTGTAGAATACAATTCTTGCATGTTAGAAGAAATTTCTTCTCCGCTTGCTACGATTTGATCCTTAGCTGCAGTTAATTCTTCGATGGTTGCATTCGCTGTTTCTTGAGATACTTCAAGTACGTTTTGAACGGAAGACATAAGCTCTTCTCCTTGGGCGCCTAACTCTTGACCTTTTACCTCAAGGGTCTGTAGTATTTCATCTGAGGTAGATTGTACTCCTTCAAAAGCGGCTTGCGTTTGATCTATCAATTGAGTACCGGCCTCAATCATTTCATCCTTAGTAGAGTTCATACTCTCAAGTGTAGTACTCACCATTTCTTGAGCTTCGCTCATGTTATCAGTAAGCGTCTGAACGAGTTCTAAAGCGTTTGCTTCCGTTTCTTCTTTAGTTGATTGTAATTCTTGTAATGAACTCTGACCCTGCTCTGTGAAGTCCGCCATCAATTCTTGCATTTGCTGCATTACTTCATTGGCATTGGTTAGGGTTTGTTCGATTTCGGAGTGAAGGGATTGGGATTCTTCATTTAATCCTTGCATCTCTTCCATGATTGCTGCGATCTGATCTTTGTAACTATTGTCGTTACTTAAAATGTCTGACATTATTCTATAATTTTTTGTAATTAAAAAGAAAAAGTAATTCTAAAATTTGCTGGATACTACTTCTGAAATACTTTCAATTGGGTTATAAACTTTTATTCGCTTTTTGAAAAATTTCTCATTTTCCAACCTAAGCTTTTGGAGTTTTGTAAAAATTGAAGGTAAATTTCCGACCCAGAAAAAAGCCATAACTCTTCTACAATGAAGTCTTATTTTCTCCTAATCTTCGTTGAATACCTTCTCATTTATAACACTAAATTAGTATGCAAATTTTTTCAAACGACTATACTTTAGTACAGTTTATATGGGCATACAAGATTTTTTTCCTCGAAGTTTTTAATTCAATTATTACAATAATTTAAAAAATAAATATTTTAAAATGAGGATATAGTTGGAAAGGAAAATTGATTGAAAAAAGTAAAATTAATGGGAAGTCTATCATTCTAAAAAATGAAAGAATTGAATTATAAAATCCAATTCTTTATTAGTAAGTAGAAATGCATTTGCATGCAAATGAATGATAAATAAAATTAAATTCAACTCTTAAATATTGAAGATTAAAAGGTGCATAGGATAGATCAGTAATGAGGAAAACTGATCCAAAAATTATGAATTTCAACTTGGGAGCGGGGCAAAAAAAAATGGGTTTCCAAAAAGGAAACCCACAGTATTAATTAGAAGCTATATAATTATTTATATTAAACTTTTTTTAAAAATAGAGCAGCGCTACCACCGGAAGGACCACAAAGGGTCGCAATCGCTTTGGTTCCACCATTCTGATCAAACTGGCTGCAAACAGAATTTACCAATCGAAGACCTGTAGAAGAAATTGGATTTCCTATACCTAGGCTACCACCATTTCTATTTAATTTATCTTCGGAAATTTTTAGCTCCTTGGAATAAATTAATGGTGTTGAAGCAAAGTCTTCATGAATTTCGAAGAAGTCAATTTCTGAAAGTTTGGCTCCTCCTTGTTTCAAGGCATTTTTTGTTGCGTTAGCTCCTGATTTAATGTAGTCTTCTGCTTTACCATAAACTTCACTATATCCTGAGATTCTTGCGGAAGGCTTAAGACCATATTTTTTCACAGCTTCTTCATTTGCAATCAAAGCTAATGAACCTCCATCTGCGCTTCTAGCACTAGAAGCCAAAGTTAGTAGTCCATCTTTTTGGAAAGAAGGATCTAACTTTGTGATGTCTGGTGTCTGGTCATACCTTTTATACTCTGTATCTTCTGTAAAGATAAAGTCAGCCCCATCTTTGATGTCAATCTTTACCTTACAGATTTCATTCGTAAATTTTCCATCCTCTGCTGCTGCTTTTGTTCTACCAACAGATTCCATGACGTACTTGTCAATGTTCTTTCTGGTTAACTTGTTATTTTTAAGAACTGCCTCAGCAAGCTGGCCTGCAAAATTTTTGGTTTCATCTACATAGTAGGCATCTCGTAAAACTCCATTTAAAGTTGGAACCTCACCTTTGATGGCTGCTTTAACTCTATCATTAGCGATATAGTTAGGTGCAGATGAAATATTTTCTATTCCCATAGCAGCAATCACACTCGGTCCTTTCGTTAATGATTTCACCGCGAAATCAACCAACTTCAGGCCAGTAATATGACCGCAACTTATCATTCCTCTTTCAATATCATCATTCAATCTAGATGTTCTAATAACCTGGGTTGCAAAATCAGCTCCCAAATTTGAACTAAGAACATTACCAATTAAAAGTTCATCAATCATATCAGCACTTAAAGAAGAATTCTTTTCTAGTAAGCGATGAATCATCAAACTTCCTACAAGTCTTGGGTTGATTCTGGATAGGAATCCTCCAATACTTGCAAATGGAGTTCTAAGATTTTCGCATACATACATGTTGCTCATAAATAATACTTTTAAAAATTTGAAAATAAGGGTACTGTATTATTCGTATCGCGTTTTACCAACCACTGAAGAAGCTACCAATAGCACTCACTGCACCACCGACAAAACTTCCAACTGCGCTCGCTGCACCACCAATGAAACTTCCAACTGCTTCCACTGCATCTCCGAGTCCGTCTGCTATATCACCAACGGCATCAACAACACCGGTTACGATTGTTCCAGCGGTATCTATAACACCACCTACAAATCCACCAACTGCTTCTATACCATCACCGATGAAATCAAGACCGACTGCATCAAAGACTCCTGCTACGACTCCTGCTCCAGCTTGAACTAATCCAGAAGCTGTTCCAGTAATGGTATCTACTGCATCAGAAACTATTTCTGTCGCATTTTCAATGGTATCTAGGGCACTATTGATTCCACCTGCAATATCACCAGAAGCAATATCACTAAACGCGTCACCTATATTTTGAACCGCACCTACTGCATTATCAACTATGTTTCCAACATCTACGGAAATATCAAGACCAATGTGTGCACCAACTCCTAAAGCTACTCCAAGTGATCCTCCCATGGAGAATACTCCATCTTCGTAACCAATGTGTCCACTTGCACTTACACCAACACCAGCATAAACTCCGCCAGATGCCGTGATGTCCACAAGTTCAGTATCAATACCTGCTTCAAATCCTGCTTCCACACCAGCAAAGGCATCAAAAGATCCTTCTGCCATAATTATTCCCTCAGCAAGGTCAACATTAAGCGTACCTTCTCCACTGATGGAAACTCCAGCCATTGCGTGTCCATTGGCGTATGCAGTACCTAAACCATGAGGTAAATCATACGTAGCGGATGCTTCAACAGTTGCGTTAACTCCAGCTTCAAAAGATCCTTGTGCTTGTATTGTTCCTGCTAGTGGATCAACTACAAAAGATCCTTCTGCATTTGCGTAAGCACCAACATGTGCAGATGCCTCATAATCAAGACCTCCAATTGATCCAGAAATTTCTGCATCCAAGATCATTGCTTCATATTCAGCAGAGCCTTCACCTATTATCTGACCTTGGTCGTTTACAATGATTGTTCCCTGAGCTGAACCTGAGTGTGAAAGAAAATCAGCATGTCCCTGATAATTTTCTCCACTAATATCGTATGAATAAACAGGCTCTGTTGCGAATGAAGTACTTCCTTCCGCTAAGGTTAGTTGGCCTTCTTCAATAAGAGTTAATACTCCATCTATTACTGTGGCCACTGTTCCTTCTGGGATTACAAGTCCAGTTGTTCCTGGCGGCAAATTTGGTAAAATTTCTGCCATTGGTATAATTGCCTCTGTCATAAACGGAGGCATAATTCCGCTGCCATCATATCCACCAGGAACCAATCCTCCGCCTGTAATCGCGGAACCTAAGTTTGGTTTTATTGGTGTTGTGTTGCTAGCACTGCTGCCTTGGTTGATCCCAGAAATTATGTCAATTCCCTGACCTACGTTTTCAGCTGCTTTTGCTATAAATTCTATAAAGCTCATGATTCTATTTTAATACTTTTTTAAAAATAAGGATTAGTTGTTAAAGTAGAGGAGAGGATTCTAAAGTAGAATCCTCCACTCCTATTTTCAAAAGTATTATCCCATGATTGATGATGCAGCGTCCGCTGCCGCGTCTCTATAGTTACTAGTTTGATTTGCATCATTTTCAGCATCTCTTGCAGATCTTTCTGCATCATTCGCTGCTTGTTGTGTGTCGCTTGCTGCATTCTGTGCATCAACCATTGCTGATCTTGCTTCTTCCATTGAATCCACTGCTGCATTTTCTGCATCATGTGCACCATCTGATGATTGCTCACAATCTGATTTAAGTCCTTCACAATCTGATTCTAAGGCAAGGCAATTTTCTTTAGCCGCCTCACATTCTTCTTTAGCTGCATCTGCCTCATCTCTTATTCCTTCAATTTCATCCTTGGTTGTTTCAGCATGTTCCTGTGTTGCATCCAACGCAGATTCAACATTACTTAAGGCTTCATTGATTTGATCTCCTGTAGCTTCAATTGCTTCTTTATTACTTACACATTCATTCTGTAAGTTCTCGATATTTGTAGTCATTTCTTGAGAAGAATTCATTAGTTCTTCAGTCGTTGAATTCAATTGCTCTGTGCTTTCTTGAAGTCCAGTCATTGTTTCCACAAATGCATCTCCAGTTTGCTCCATATTACTCATAAATTCTTGAGCAGTATTTGTTGTTTCTTCAACAAGGTTTTGCTGAGCTTCTACTGTTTCTTGCATCGTTGCTTGCGCTGATTCAGATGCTTCAGATAATGTTGAAAGTAAAGTATCTGCTTGTTCAGATGAAGTACTTAACAATTCTGTTTGCTGCTCAACCAAGTTTGTTCCTTGCTCTTGTAGCGTTTGAGATGCTTCTTGCATCATATCTAAAAGCTCTCTAGCTGATTGATCAGAGTTATCTTTAATTTCTATTGTTTGCTCGTAGCTGGTTCCACAGAATGAAACATATTCAGTTGCGGTAGCCTGACCTTCTTCTGATGCAGCTCTTAGTGATTCTACTGTTTCCTCTGCTGTTGCTTTTGCTTGCTCTGAAGCAGTAGCTAAATCATCATTCATTTGAGCAGCAGTAGCTGTAGCTTCTTCAGCAGCAGCCTGTAGGTCTGCATTTGTTTGAGCAGCAGTAGCAGCAGCTTCTTCAGCAGCAGCTTGTAAATTTGCATTCATTTCTGCAGCCTGAGCTGTAGCTTCTTCTGAAGCAGCTAATAAATTAGCATTCATTTCTTCTGCTTGTGCAGATGCTTCTTCTGCCGCAGCTTGTAATGCAGCATTTGTTTCTTCAGCCGTTGCCTTGGCAGCCTCTGCCGCAGCTTCTAAATCTGCATTCATTGCTTCTGCTTTTGCAGCAGCTTCTTCAGCCGCAGCCTGTAGTGCAGAGTTTGTTTCTTCAGCTGTTGCTTTTGCAGCTTCACCAGCAGCTTCAAGTTCTGCATTCATTTGTTCTGCTCTTTCAGCAGCAGCTTCAGCAGCAGATTGTAATTCTTGGTTTGTGTTATTTGCAACTTCGATTGCTTCGTTTGAAGTAGACTCAAGGTTGGTAAGTAAATTAGTTGCCTCTCCTTGAATTGTTTCACTTGCACTCATTAACTCCTCGCTAGTGCTTGTTGCCGTTTCTTGAGTTGTTTCAAATAATTGTTGCATGTTAGTAGAAATCTCTTCACCGCTAGCTACGATTTGATCTTTAGCTGCTGTTAATTCTTCGATGGTTGCATTCGCTGATTCTTGAGATACTTCAAGTACGTTCTGACATGAAGACATTACCTCTTCTCCTTGAGCTCCTAACTCTTGGCCTTTAACTTCTAGTGTTTGAAGTATTTCATCTGAAGTTGCTTGAACTCCTTCGAAAGCTTGTTGCGTTTGATCTATCAATTGAGTTCCCGCCTCAACCATTTCTTCTTTTGTTGAATTCATAGCATCAAGTGTGGTATTCGCCATCTCTTGAGCTTCGCTCATATTATCTGTAAGCGTTTGTACAAGTTCTAAAGCATTAGCCTCAGTTTCTTCTTTCGTCGCTTGTAATTCTTGTAATGAGCTTTGTCCTTGCTCTGTGAAATCAGCCATTAACTCCTGCATTTGAGTCATAACCTCATTGGCGTTTGATAGGGTTTGTTCGATTTCAGTGTGAAGTGCTTGAGATTCTTCGTTTAATCCCTGCATTTCTTGCATGATTACCTCGATCTGGTCTTTGAGACTGTGGTCGGTTGCTAAAATATCTGCCATAATAATAAAAATTTAGTTTGGTTTCAGAAAAAATTTAATAACCTAAATATAGGACGGTATTAAGCTAAAAGCCCGATTTTATTAAGAATCAAAAGGGAATCAAGATGGAATTAGTGTTGACAAAACTTTCAATTTCAAATAGTTTGAAATAACTTCATTATATAAATCAATAATTATGAACTATCAGCCCTACATTGACGCCGATGTCATTGCTAAGATTCCTCAGGTTATCAAGCCTGAAATTCAGGAATTATTCTCTTGGCCTAACATTCTAGATAAATTTGGAGATTTAAACGTTAATCTGAAAAGGTATTCTATTGATGGGCGTCCGGATTTACTGGCAAATGAGCGCAAAGCCTCTACTGTCAGGGACTTCTACGAGGAGCGAAGTGATTTCTGGGCAATCAAGCACTACTTCGAAAGATCAAGCAGTAATCCGATGCTTAATTACCTGGTTGAATCTCTTGAGAAGCAATTTCTGCTAAAATTAGAACCATTTCGTACTCAAGTAGCACTAAGGATTTCTCCTTGCAACTGGGATTACCCATTTCATTTTGATGGGGTGACTAATTTTATGTTTTTGCTCAATGGAAAAAGATCCGTAGATGTAGTCTATAAGGACTATAAGGGACATTTTGATCTGGAGCAAGGGGATGTATTTTTTATTCCTCCATTTTGGGAGCATCATTTTTGGGCTGATAATGATGATCCTCCCATCGTAATGAATTTAATGGCCAAAATCAAAGATGATAAAGATTTTATTGAGGCTTACCCTGATCGGGTTAAAGAACTAAAGAAAGGTATATAAATACGTATAGAAATAAAAAAAGTCCCGAATTGCTTCGGGACTTTTTTTTATAGTTTGTTGAATAGTTTTTCTATCCTCCGATATCACTGGCAGCATTCGCAGCTTCAATTTCATATCTTCCAGCATTTTCAGCTGATTGTCTTGAATCATCTTCATAATTCTCACAATTTTCAGCCGCTCTTCTCGCTCTTTCTTCTTCTTGTTCTGCTCTAGTGGCGCTGTCGCTTGAACTATCTGCGGAGGCATTTGAATCATCTGCAAATCCTTTAGCTTCATCAGCAAAAGATTCTGATTCCTTCATTGCATCTTCAGAAAGTGTTTGAGCATCTTCAGAGGCATCTGCTGCTGCAGTTGATCTCTCTTTCAATTCTTCAATTTCTTGGTTCGTCGTCTGCGCATATTCTTGTGTATCTGCCAAAGCAGTCTCAACGCTATTAAGTGTATCGCCGATAGAACTTTGTGTTTCGACGATTTGCTGTCTCATATCTTCACTTGCTTCAGCACTTGCTTGAGAGGCATCAGCACTTGATTGTGATTCATCTGCTGATCCTTGGGAAGCTTCAGCACTTGCTTGTGACTGTTCTGCTGAATTATTAGAAGCTTCAGCACTTTCCTGTGATTGTTCTGCTGATCCTTGGGAAGCTTCTGCGCTTGCTTGTGATTGCTCTGCTGATTCTTGAGAACCATCGGCACTTCCTTGTGACAGTTCTGCTGAATTGTTAGAAGCTTCAGCACTTTCCTGTGATTGTTCCGCTGATCCTTGTGAAGCTTCTGCGCTTGCTTGTGATTGCTCTGCTGATTCTTGAGAACCATCGGCACTTCCTTGTGACAATTCTGCTGAATTGTTAGAAGCTTCAGCACTTTCCTGTGATTGCTCCGCTGATCCTTGCGAAGCCTCAGCACTTGCTTGTGATTGTTCCGCAGATCCTTGGGAAGCTTCTGCACTTGCTTGTGATTGTTCTGCTGATCCTTGGGAAGCTTCTGAACTTGCTGTTGATTGTTCCGCAGATCCTTGGGAAACCTCAGCACTTTCTTGTGATTGCTCCGCTGATCCTTGGGAAGCTTCTGCACTCGCTTGTGATTGTTCCGCTGTTCCTTGGGAAGCTTCTGCACTTGCTTGTGATTGTTCCGCTGAACCTTGGGAAGCTTCTGCACTCGCTTGTGATTGCTCCGCTGAACCTTGGGAAGCCTCAGCGCTTGCTTGTGATTGTTCCGCTGTTCCTTGAGAAGCTTCTGCACTTGCTTGTGATTGTTCCGCTGAACCTTGGGAAGCTTCTGCACTCGCTTGTGATTGTTCCGCTGAACCTTGGGAAGCTTCTGCACTCGCTTGTGATTGCTCCGCTGATCCTTGAGATGCTTCTGCACTCGCTTGTGATTGCTCCGCTGATCCTTGAGACGCTTCTGCACTCGCTTGTGATTGTTCCGCTGATCCTTGAGATGCTTCTGCACTCGCTTGTGATTGCTCCGCTGATCCTTGAGACGCTTCTGCACTCGCTTG
>ENA-ORXT01000303-ORXT01000303.1-marine-metagenome-genome-assembly--contig:-NODE-303-length-82188-cov-13.817674_pt1 | contig 82188 bp, 61 predicted proteins | sample MGYA00237868_ERZ511482 | MGnify/ENA metagenome assembly ERZ511482 | reverse complement strand
CATTTCAAAAAAATATTAATTTCATATCAATATTGAATATTTCTTATGGAAAATGAAAAGTATGATTCTGCCCTGCTCTTCTTTAACTATAAATATCATATTTTGAGTAGGGTATTTTCCTCTTAAATTGTTTAATTTGGTGTAATCCTATTATAACTTTATGATGTTTTTTAAAAATGTTATTATATTATTTTTAGTTTTTTTTCTGTGCAATTCAGTTTTTTGCCAAAAAAAGGTGTTAAAAATCAAAAACTTGAGAAATGACAAGGAATTTTTTTTAAAAGAACATCAGCGAGTTAGAGTAAAAACAAATAGAGGAGATAAAATAATAGGGAGATTACTTTTTTTAGATTCTAGCAAAATTTTAGTTGATGGTAAAGTTGTTAATTTAGTCGAAGTTGAAAAAATAAAAAAAAATCCTTTAGCACTTACAATCCCTTCAAGTATTTTAACAGGAACTATATTTATTGGGTCAATACCTTTTCTAACTGGGGATATCTCAGGAACTAGAGTTGGATTACTTTATTCTGTATTTGGTCCTTTAAATATATTAAGAGGTTACAATAAAAAAAACTATAACTTTGAAGTCAATACATTAAAATAATAATAGTAGGATAAGGTTATTTTAGCTTGAAATAGTAATCTGAAAACCCATAACTGGTTTATAATCTAATTTGTTTAATAAATGTCAAATTCCAAATCATATATTAAATTACTTTCCAAAGGGGATATTGATAATATGCTTCCGTTAGTATTTCAATTAAATAAAGCTTACGAGGAAAGTCAAATGCGTATTTATCTTGAAGAAATGTTTAATTATGAAACATATGTTTGCTTTGGATTATTTTTAGAAGAACAATTGATAGGAATAACTAGTGGATGGACAGCTACAAAATTGTATAGTGGTAAACAACTTGAAATTGATAATGTAATTGTAGATTCAGAATTTCAATCTAATGGTTATGGTAAATTTATGGAAAAAGCAATTGTGATTTGGTGTAAAGAACGAAATTATAACTCAGTCGAATTAAATACTTACGTCAAAAACTCAGGATCTCATAAATTTTATTTCAACCAAGGATATAAAATAATTGGTTATCATTTTGAGAAGAAATTATAGAATTTTATTGTTATAATCTATTCTTATTAAGAGTGCAAAAAAAATAGCTTTTTATTATAAAAAGTGAATTCATATAAAAGCTATAGTTAGTCTTTTAAAAACAACCAATGCTATTTAGTAAGTATTCAAAAAAACCTGTTTAAATCATATTTAAACAGGTTTTTTTGAATACTTAGGAAGTAAGAATATTAAATTTCAAAAGAATCATTATCATTCTTAGGTTTTGTAGATTTTGTATTTACAATTCCTTTTTTTACGTTTTCGATTTTCATTTGTTCACCCATTTTGTTTGAAGCTAAAAACGAAGCCGTCATATCGGTTAACATTTCACTACCAGCATTTGGAGAATTTGGCATAAGAATCAAATTACTGTTTGTATGTTCCCCAATAGATTGTAACGTATCATAATGTTGGGTAACTACAATTAAGGCAGAAGCTTCCTGTGAGTTAATCCCTACATTGTTTAATACGTCTACAGATTCTTCCAATCCACGAGCAATTTCTCTACGCTGATCGGCAATACCTTGTCCTTGTAAACGTTTACTTTCTGCCTCTGCTTTTGCCTTTTCTACAATTAGAATTCGCTGTGCATCACCCTCAAATTGAGCAGCAATTTTTTCACGTTCAGAAGCATTAATACGGTTCATCGCTTCTTTAACTTGTTCGTCTGGATCAATATCAGTAACTAAAGTTTTAATAATGTCATAACCATATTCCATCATAGCTTCATTCAGTTCACTTTTTACAGCAATAGCAATATCGTCTTTTCGTTCAAAAACATCATCTAATTTCATTTTTGGAACTTCTGCGCGTACTACATCAAACACATAAGAGGTAATCTGATCGTGAGGATAATCTAACTTATAAAAAGCATCGTATACTTTATTGTAAATTACTTTAAATTGTACTGATACTTTTAGTTTTACAAAAACGTCATCTTTAGTTTTTGTTTCGATAATTACATCCAATTGTTGGATTTTTAAGCTTAATCGACCAGCAATTCGATCTACAAAAGGAATTTTAAAATGTAGACCAGATTGCCTGATAGTGTTAAATTTTCCAAAGCGCTCAATAATAGCACCCGTTTGTTGTTTTACTGTGAAAGCTGCTGCAAATACCAATATTACAATGGGTATAATGTAAGGCAAGTAATTTAAAATAATCATGTTTTGATAACTTAGAGTTAATGAAGTTAAAAGATACAAAAAAAGAGGCTTGTAAGCCTCTTTAATTTTGGTATTTGCTAATGAACATTAATGCTCGATATAATATTATTTTACTAATTCTAATTTTTTTAATCTTTTTAAAATAGAATTAAGACTAGATTTTAATTCTTCATTATTGTTTTTAATAATTAAAAACTTTTCTGCTACTTTTTTTAAAGAAGAAATTTCTTTTTCTTGAGCTATTGTATACAGCGTTAATTCTTCTATTTTTTGAAGCAATTTAGCATTCATATCTCCTAATAATATTCCGTTTTTAGAAACCTCTTTTGCACTAGGAATATCATTTAAGTGTCCTTTTTCTTTAATGTGTTTTTCAACTTCGGATAGAGTAGGTAGTTTGTAGTTATTATAGAAGACAAAATCAGGCCAGTTATCATACAAAGCAACCTTAACTTCTGTTGCCGCAATTTTTCCTTTTACTGCTAATTTAAATCCGTGAGTGTTTCTTGTCCCTATACCAATATCACCGTTTTTTAAAACTGTTAATTTTTCGCTTCCGTTAGTCCAAAGTCCTAAATTTCCAGTTTTACTACCTATTGTATTTCCTTCTAATGTAAAGTCTAAAAAACCTGTATTAGTTCCATTTGCCCATTCTAATTTGTAAAATGGATTTTTAGTTCCAATACCCACATTACCGTTTACAGCTAAGTGTGTACCAACTGAGATATGCTCATTAGCAGGAAAACCTATAGCAATACCTCTATACTGAGATTTATTGCCAGTATCAGGTTGTAAGTGTAATGTGTTGTAATATTTTCCGTGTGTACCACTTAGGTCACTATGTCTAGACAAAATCCAAGAGCGCCTTGTGTTAGATGCGCCTGCCAAGCCAAATTCTAAGGCATTATCTACATTTGTCATAAGTTGTAAAATATCACCTCTTGATATTTGTGTAGGGTAACTTGCTGTAGAATTATAATTGTATATATGGAATTTAGCATCTGGATTATCTATTCCGATACCTACATTATACATTACCATTTGTTAGATTGTAAGAAGGTTTAGGAGCTGTAAAATCAGGAATGTTTACACCAACAGGAGCTTCAGTGATAATTATTTGGCCATCACTAGTAAAGTTTGATACTCTATTTTTTATATGAGTAATTTTTGTTGTGTATAATGTCTAATATCAGCATAAATAGGGATAGTTAAATTTGGATAGCCGCCTTTACTTGTAGTGTGTTTTGTTGGAGGACCTAATTTTATCTGAGCACCATGATTAATTCCTCGCGATTCAACTAAAGTAACTTTTGGATTAGATCCTTGAGTACCTTGACTATAGCCTAATTCAATAACGTATTTTTCATAACCAGATTGAAAGCGGACATTAAATAATTCTACAGTTACAATACTACTATTTTGCCAATGAAATGAGTTATAACTCAATTGTGCGATTTCAAATCTTTTTGCTTGAGCTCCGCTAGCCTTAATTTGATTTAATACGGTATTTTGTAATTCATTTTGATTAATCGTATTTTGACTTATTGCAGATAAACTCAGTAATAGAAGTAAGGATAGAGTTATTATTTTTTTCATTATTAATTATTTATTTTTTAAAAAATATACCTTTTATTATAAAACTTTTATAGCCGCCTTCAACCTCAAAACAGTCTCATCCTTCCCAATTATAGAAGCAATTTTATAAACATCAGGCCCTATTAGCGATCCAACTAACGCCAAGCGTAAAGGCATCATAACTTTTCCAAAACCAATTTCTTTAGAAGTAATCCAAGCTTTAATTTTGGTAGTTACGTTTTCTGGAGAAAAATCAGCAATGTTTTTTATTACTTCAATCAACTCCTGCATTAGGGTAGGAGTATCTTCTTTCCACGCTTTTTTAGAAGCCTTAGCGTCATACTCGGTAGGAGCTTCAAAAAAGTATTTTCCCAATTCCCATAAATCGGCAGGGAAGATAGCACGTTCTTTAAGCAGTTCTGAAAGCATTTTTAAGTCCAAATTAGTACTTATGTCTTTTTCATCCAAAACAGCTTTAAAAGACGTTTCTAAATCCGTGATAGATTGTTGTTGTAGGTATTGTTGTTGAAACCATTTGTTTTTTTCAGGATCAAATTTAGCACCAGACTTATTAACTCTGGATAAATCAAAAGCTTCAACTAATTGATGCAAGCTAAAAATTTCTTGTTCTGTACCAGGATTCCACCCGAGTAGTGCTAAAAAGTTTACCACAGTTTCTGGATAAAATCCAGCCTCTCTATAACCCGAAGAAATTTCTCCAGATTTTGGATCTTTCCAATCAATAGGAAATACAGGGAATCCTAATTTGTCTCCATCACGTTTACTTAATTTTCCTTTTCCAACAGGCTTAAGGATTAAAGATAAATGTGCAAATTTTGGAGCCTCCCATTTAAAAGCACGGTAGAGTAGGGTATGTAATGCCATTGAAGGTAACCATTCTTCTCCACGGATTACGTGAGAAATTTCCATTAAATGATCATCAACAATATTTGCTAGGTGATAGGTAGGCATCCCATCACTTTTAAAAAGCACCTTATCGTCAAGTGTATTAGTATCAATATTAATTGTTCCACGGATAAGATCATGCATTACTAAAGTCTCATCTTGTGGTGACTTAAAACGAATAACGTAAGGTGTGTTGGCTTCAATTTTTACATTTATTTCTTCTGCCGTAAGGCTTAAAGAATTATTTAATTTTTCACGATTATGCCAATTGTAAATAAACGTTTTTTTATCAGCCTCGTAACTTTTTCTTTCAACATCTAATTCCTCAGTGGTGTCAAAAGCATAATAAGCTAATCCTTTTTCAATTAGTTTTTCAGCAAAAGACTTATATAAATGTCTGCGTTCACTTTGTTTGTAAGGTCCAAATTTTTCATTTATTCCTGGTCCTTCGTCATAAGGAATATTACACCAGTTTAAGGCCTCTTTAATATAATCTTCTGCACCTTCTACATAACGGTTTTGATCAGTATCTTCTATTCGAAGGACAAAAGTTCCATTGTTTTTTTTAGCAAATAGATAATTGAATAGTGCAGTACGTAAACCTCCTATATGAAGTGGTCCTGTAGGACTGGGTGCAAAGCGAACTCTAACAGCTGACATAGTCTTAATTTTTGATGCAAATATAGTTGGTTTAAAAAATGTGTTGTGAACAATTAGTAATAATAATGATATATTTTGATTGAGAATCTTCTTTTTCAAGCTTTAATAAATCAATATACAGCATAAGTTATCAATTGTTATTAACTTTATAAGTTCAATTGTATTTTATGTCAACAGATTATAGCCTTATTTTAGAGAAGATTCAACACTTTATTCAAAAGTATTATGTTAACAAGGTAATTAAAGGTTTTTTAATATTCCTTGCAGTAGGTCTTTTATACTTGTTTTCAATTTTAGTATTAGAAAATTTATTGTGGTTATCTACCACTATTCGAACAATATTATTTTGGACTTTCATAGTAGTTTCTATATATCTATTTGTTCGATTTATTGGAATATCTTTAGCTAAGCTTATTAATCTAGGAAAACAAATTAGTCCAATCGAAGCCTCAAAGATCATTGGTAATCATTTTCCTGAGGTAGACGATCAGCTAATTAATTTATTGCAATTAAAAACAACTACAATTAATTCGGAATTATTAGAAGCTACAATCGAGCAAAAATCGAAACAACTTTCGCCTATACCTTTCAGTACAGCTATTAATTTTAAAAACAGTTTCTCTTTTGCTAAATATGCTATGATTCCTATAGTTTTGTTTTTCTTGTTTAGTTTATTTAAAGGGTTTGATTGGTACAAAAATAGTTTGGATAGGGTCGTAAATTACGACGTTGCCTATACACCACCAGCACCTTTTTATTTCAAGATTTTAAATCAGGATTTAACAGCTCTTCAGAATAATGATTTTACATTAAATGTGACTACGTATGGAAACACAATTCCTGATCAAGTTCAAATTAAGTATAACAGTCAAACTTATTTTTTACAGCAAACCAAAGCCAACGTTTATAGCTATACTTTCAATTCGTTAAAAAAATCAATGGATTTTAACCTTCAGTCTGGCGATATTTTTAGCAATCAATATAAAATAACAGTCAATGAGGCACCATTAATTTTAGATTTTAATTTAAAAGTTACGTCACCAAAGCATGTAAAACAGCCAGTAAAAAACATTCCTAATTCAGGGAATGCTTTAGTTGCGGAAGGTTCTGTTTTAGAGTGGAAGGTTAAAGGCAAAAACGCCAATCAAATTAATTTTATTTATAATGACTCTACATATAGTTTTACTCAAAACAATCAGACATACAACTACAGTAAAACTTCTAAAGAAAATTTCGGTTATCAAATAGCAACTTCTAACAGTTATGTTTCCAATTATGAAAAATTGGATTTTAATATTGAAGTGATAAAGGATAAACATCCGCTCATTAATGTATTATCAAAAAAAGATTCAAGTAATACTTCTAAGCAATTTTATTACGGTAGACTCTCAGACGACTACGGTATTTCAAAATTAAATATCGTGTATTATAATATTAAAACTCCAGATCAAAAACAGTTTAAAAGGATTAGTATTAAGACGGGTTTAACTTCAGAATTCACTTATCAATTTCCAAGTAATTTAGAATTAAATGAGGCGGAAGAATATGCTTTTTATTTTCAAGTGTATGACAACGATAGCTACAATGGCGCAAAATTCTCCAAGTCTGAAACTTTTAATTATAGGGTTTCTTCAAACATCGAGAAGAAGCAGATAGATAGTCAGTCTCAACAACAAGAATTAAATGAATTTCAAAATACAATTGAAAAATTTCAACAATCTGAATTGGATTTAGAAAGTTTTTCAAAAATTCAGAAGCAATCATTATCTACTTCTTTTAAAGAAAAAGAAAAGCTTTCTACAGTATTAGAAAAACAATTTAAGCAGCAAAAGAAATTAGAGAAGCTTTCTGAAAAATTATCTAAAACTTTAGAGAAAATCACAGAAGATAAAAAAGAAGAAAACCCAACAAAAGAAGAACTCGAACGAGCCAAAAAGGAATTAGAAAAAAACAAAAAACTTATTGAACAAATAAAAAAAGAAATGGAGAAATTGGAGCCCAAAGCGCTTCAAGAAAAAGTAGAAGAGTTAAAAAAAGAAAACAAAAAAATTACAAAAAATCTTAGCCAAATTCTAGAATTAACAAAACGTTATTATGTTATTGAAAAACATCAGCGTGTGGTACAAATGTTAGAATTACTTTCAGAAAAAGAAATAGAAGCCTCAAAAAAGAATATCGATTTAGCTGCACAGCAGCAGATGAATAAGGAGTTTAAAATTATCCGTAAAGAATTAGATGACTTGCGTGATAGTAATTCTAAGCTTAGAAAACCAATGGTTTTAGATGACGACTCAGTATACGAGGGTAAAATTGAAAGTAAACAGAATGAAGCTACAGAGAATATTAAAAAATCAGTAAGTGATACTGCTAAAAAGAAACAAAATCTAGCAGGAATTATGATGAAGAATCTAGCAGATAAAATGTCAAAATCAGCTTCCGCATCTGCAGGAGAAGATCTCAAAGAAGACAAAGAAGCATTAAGGCAAATACTTGATAATTTAGTTTTATTCTCCATTAATCAAGAAGAGAATATGCTAAGCTTTTCAAAATCTAACGTAAATAACCCAAATTATTCAAAGCATATACGTACGCAAAATAAGCTGCAAGAACATTTTAATCACATTGATGATAGTTTGTATTCTATAGCTTCTCGTAATCCAAAAATTGGTACAAAAATTAACGATCTAATTTCTGATATCGATTATAATTTAGATAGTTCTTTGGAGAGTATGACGGATAATAAGACGTACCAAGGTGTAACTAAACTACGATTTGCAATTGCCAATTCTAATGATTTAGCTGTAATGCTTTCTCAGAGTTTAAAGCAAATGAATCAACGTCAAAAACCTGGCAAAGGTAAACCCAAAGAAAACAAAGGTTTTCAGTTGCCAGATATTATTAAAAAACAAGAATCTTTAAATAAGGCTTTCAAAAAGGCTTTACAAGGAGGAGAAAAAAAGCCTGGAGAATCAAAAAAAGAAGGTGAAGGAGGAAAAAAGAAACCTGGTAAATCAGGTGACGAAGGAAAGGAAGGCGAGCAAGGAGAAAAAGGTAAAGACGGTAAAAGTGGAGAATCAGGTGAGTCTGGTCAGGATGGACAATCAGGAAAAGAAGGCAAAGACGGTAAGAGTGGAGAATCTGGTCAAGGAGGAGAAAACGGGCAAAGTGGAGAGGATGGCTCTTTTGGTATTGGACAAGGTAAGGACGGAAAAGGGAAAGGAAACAGTCAACAATCCAAAGGGGAAGACGGTGATGGAAAAGGCGAAAGTAAAGGCAGTAAACCAGGTAAAGGAAAAGGTAAGAACAGTGATGACCAAAATAAGGAAAGTAATTCTAGCGGAGGCAAAGGAGAATCAAAAAAAGGAGCAAAAACTTCTCAGGGTAACGATAGTAATTGGGAAAATAAAGGGAAGTCAAAAGGAAAAGGAAAAGGAAAAGGAAAAGGAAAAGGAAAAGGTGAAGGTGTTGGCTCTGGAGAAGGTAGCGGAGACGATGAAAACGATTATGAACAGCTCTTCGAAATTTATAAGCAGCAACAAGACTTAAGGAATCAATTAGAAAATCGTTTGTCTCAGGAAGGAATAAGTAGGGATCAAACTAGAGTTTTGGATCAGATGAAGCAAGTTGAAGACGAGTTAATTGAAAAAGGTTTTAACACAGAAACATTGAATAGAATGCTGAATTTGAAGCATCAATTATTTAAACTTGAAAAAGCCCAATTTCAGCAAGGTAAAGACACCAAAAGGAAGAGTAAAACAAACGCAAAATCATACATTTCAAATGAGAAAATTACACCAGAAGAAATAAAAAAGTATTTTAATTCTACAGAAATCTTAAATCGTGATGCTTTACCTTTGAGACCGGATTATGAGAAAAAAGTAAACGAGTATTTTAATAAGTAATATGTTTGATTTTAATTTTATAGATGTAAGTTTTAATTTTAACCAAGCAGCTATTGAAAAGTGGTTGCTTAAAATAGTAGAATCAGAAAATAAAAACCTAGGAGAAATAACATATATTTTTTGTAATGATGAATACTTGTTGGGTATTAATCAGCGTTATTTAGAACATGATACTTATACAGATATCATTACGTTTGATACTACAATTGGCGAGACAATAGGAGCAGATATATTTATATCCTCACAAAGAGTGGCTGAAAATGCTATACAATATAAGGTATCCTTTGAGCAGGAATTACAGAGAGTAATTGCTCATGGTATTCTACATTTGTGTGGTTATAAAGACAAGTCTGAATCTGATGCTGAATTAATGAAAAGCAAAGAAGATGAAAAGATTGGTTTGTTCCACGTGGAACGCTAAAGTTTTTCCTTAGAATTTGTGTTAATTAGGGCACGTGATATTTAGAGGTTCCACGTGGAACAAACTTGTGATTTGTAGAGTATTGTCAAGTCAATATTTCATTGTAATTTTGCATTCTCAAATCATGTAATTTATATCGTTTTTGTTAATCTAAAACAAAACAAAGTTCCACGTGGAACAATATTAATTAACTACCATTCAATCACTTTAGTTTAAAAGAATTTAATGGTATTAACAAGAGCAAGTATGTTTGGACAAGAATATGATGTTATTGTAGTTGGTGCTGGACACGCCGGAAGCGAAGCTGCCGCCGCCGCCGCAAATATGGGCTGTAGTACATTGTTAATAACAATGAATCTACAAAATATAGCACAAATGAGTTGTAATCCAGCTATGGGGGGGATAGCTAAAGGTCAAATCGTTCGTGAGATCGATGCAATTGGTGGTTATAGCGGAATAATATCTGACAGTTCAGCTATTCAATTTAAAATGCTTAATAAATCAAAAGGACCCGCAATGTGGAGTCCAAGAGTACAGTCAGATCGTATGCGCTTTGCAGAAGATTGGCGCTTAAAATTAGAAGCAACTGAAAATCTTGATTTTTATCAAGAAATGGTCTCAGGATTAATTATAGAAAACGGAAAGGTTTGTGGAGTAAAAACCACACTTGGTATTGAAGTAAGAGGTAAGTCTGTAGTTTTAACCAATGGAACTTTTCTAAATGGTTTAATACACATTGGAGAAAAACAATTAGGAGGCGGTAGAGCAGGGGAAAGAGCTGCTACTGGTATTACAGAGCAGCTTGTTGATTTAGGATTCGAATCTGGAAGAATGAAAACAGGGACACCTCCAAGAGTAGACGGAAGGTCATTGGATTATTCTAAAATGATCGAGCAACCTGGAGATGCTAAGCCTGAAAAATTTAGTTATTCTTCAGAAACAAAACCATTGATAGAGCAGCGGTCCTGTTTTATGACATACACTTCCCCTTTAGTACACGATCTATTGAAGGAAGGTTTTGATCGCTCGCCAATGTTCAATGGTTCAATAAAAAGTATTGGTCCACGTTATTGTCCTTCAATAGAAGACAAGATTAATCGTTTTGCAGACAAAGAACGTCACCAAATGTTTATAGAACCAGAAGGCTGGAAAACATGTGAAGTTTACGTGAATGGCTTTTCAACATCATTGCCAGAGGACGTTCAATTTAAAGCACTGCGTTCGGTAGTTGGTTTTGAAAAAGTTAAATTCTTTAGACCAGGATATGCCATTGAATACGATTATTTTCCGCCAACACAATTAAAACATACTTTAGAAACAAAATTGATTTCAGGTTTATACTTTGCTGGACAAATTAACGGAACTACTGGCTATGAAGAGGCGGCCTCACAAGGGTTAATGGCAGGGATAAATGCAGCTTTAAAAGTAAAAGAAAATGAACCCTTTATTTTAACTCGTGATGAAGCTTACATAGGAGTTCTGATCGACGACTTAATTACAAAAGGAACAGAAGAGCCTTATCGAATGTTCACTTCTAGAGCAGAATATAGAACATTACTACGTCAAGATAATGCTGATTTTAGATTGACTCCAAAATCAAATGCAATTGGCTTAGCATCTGATGATAGGTTAAAAGCAATGGAAAATAAAAAAGAAAAGTCAGCATCATTTATTAGTTTTTTAAAACAAACTAGTATTTCTGAAAAAGCAGCAAATCCGATTTTAGTAGAAAAATCTTCAGCTGTCATGAAGCACAGTGATAAAATTTTCAAAGTATTATCACGACCTCAAATTGCATTAAAAGATTTGTTAGCCGTAAACGAGATAAAAAGCTATGTTGAAGAAAACGATTTGAATCAAGAGATGTTAGATCAGGCTGAAATCCAAGTAAAATATTCTGGTTATATAGAAAAAGAAAAGAATAATGCTGATAAGCTTACAAGATTGGAGCATGTAAAAATCCCTGAAAATTTTGAATACAAGCAATTAAAATCTCTGTCCTTTGAGGCAAGAGAGAAATTTACCAAAATACAACCTGTAACAATTGCGCAGGCATCAAGAATTAGTGGAGTTTCCCCAAGTGATATTTCAGTGCTTTTGGTACATTTAGGGAGATAGTATTTAGCAAAATAAGATTTTATGTTTTTTAAGTAGCATATTTTCAAATATTAAATTTAAAAAATGTTCCACGTGAAACCAACATTATGATACCAATAAAAGTAACAGATCATTCCGTTTCTCAGGAAGAGTTTGTTTTAGAATATAATTCGGATTTTGAATTATATAAAACAAGTCCAATTCCTGAAAATATATCAAAATACTACGAAAGTGATACTTATATTTCCCATACAGATTCAAAACAATCATTGTTAGATAAGCTGTATCAAATCGTAAAAAGGGGGGCTTTAAAAAATAAAGAAAAGTTAGTTTCAGGTCTAACGGAGGTGAATAATAAATCCATCTTAGATATAGGAAGTGGAACAGGGTCATTTTTAGAAGTGTTAAATAAAAATGGATGGCATTCAATAGGAATTGAGCCTAATGAAAAAGCGCGTGATTTATCAAGAGAAAAAAATGCAATTAGTGTAGAAAGTTCTAAAGAAATTCAAAATTATACCTTTGATGTAATAACCATGTGGCATGTATTAGAACATGTAGAAGATTTGGATCATCAGTTTTCAGAATTTAAACGGCTTTTAAATCCTGAGGGATCAATTTGTATTGCAGTGCCTAATTACAAAAGCTACGATGCTGTATTTTATAAATCTTTTTGGGCAGCATATGATGTGCCAAGACATATTTGGCATTTTTCAGAAACAGCAATTCAAAAAATTTCTGAGGGATATGGTTTTGATTTAGTAATAAAAAAGCCAATGTGGTTTGATTCTTTTTATGTCTCATTATTATCAGAAAAATATAAAAAGGGAAAAATAAATTATTTAACGGCTTTTTCGGTAGGGCTACTTTCTAATCTAAAAGCAATCATAAATGGGCAGTTTTCTTCAAAAATTTACATTTTAAAGCGAAATAATCAAAATAAAGCGATTTAAGACACATATCTTAAGGCTATGGTATAAATAACTTATGATTCGATTGATGGCTTTTAAAATCAATACTAGGGCTTCATTTTTGATTTGATTTTGTTATCAATCCTATTGTTTTTAATAATAAAAACTTATATCAGAGTTTGTCTTCAATAAATACTTGAAAAAGAGTTTATAAAATGTTCATTTAATAGTTAGCAACAGTAATTCAATTTGGATATAAAATAATATCAATTAAATAAAAAAAATCAATGCAGTGAAGTTATTACATATTCTAAATACGATTACTATTTAAAAAAGCTTTAAGGGTACAAATAGTCTAAGTTAAAATTATAGTGGAAAATTGTAAATTTGATTCAATTCTTCTCCTTTTGGATCTATCTCTTATAAAGTAAGAAGCTTATTTGCTTTAGTTTTTAATTCTCTAATAAATCATCATTTAAAAAAATGATAGACTAAAAGCACTTTTTTTCGGTAAAAAACATGCTTTACAGCAAAAAAAAGGAGTAATATCTTATATCTAAAAAAATTCTTACTATTTTAGTGCATTAAAAGAAGTTATTAACCTCTTACTAACAGCCCCAAGCTTTAGTAACCTACTTTAAAAAATGTATGGATTTTGGTGTTAAACTAAAAGTATATCGAGTATTGTTCGTTGCAGCAGTGTTTTTTTCTGTTTTGGCAAAAGCCCAAACCTTAGATGCACCTAGTATAGGTAACGCATGCGCAACAACAACCATTTTCAACGGTTTTACTGCTTCTTTTACCGCACCAAATTCTTTACCCTTAACTACAAAGTATAGCTTAGAATTATCTAATAAATCAGGAAGTTTTAATTCCAATACATTAATATTGGATCGAAAATCACCAGCCAGTAATAGGGTAGTGACCTTTGATTTTGATTATCCAGAAAATGATGGCACAGGCGAAACCCTAGGAAGTGAGAATTATAGAGTGCGTGCTATTATAGAAGATCAAACATTAATATTACCAGGTAGGGCAAGTGATCGTTTTTATGCATATTATTACGATAATACTATATATGATTTAGAGCCAAGACAGTTATGTTCTTTGGGGGAGTTAAGAGCAGAGGGCGATTTAGATCAATATATTTGGTTCAAAGATGGAATACGAATTATAGGGGAAACAGATATTGTTTTAGACGTAGTTGCACCAGGTAGATATTATTATACACCTAATTTTGGTAGTTGTAATGTTAACTTTTCATCATCCCGTTCCAATGATGCTATTGTAGCAGAAAGTGAAGGAGATTTGGCAATTAATATCACCGCCACTGGTTCGACTAATATCTGTGCTAAGGATACGGTAACACTACAAATAGATAGTGCAGAGACAGGTTTTGAATATCAGTGGGTAAAAGACAATAAAGAAATAGCAAGTGCAACAGGTTCATCGTTAAATATCACAGGGATTGATGCTCAAGGAGTATATAGGCTAGAAGTTAATGATACCAAGGATATAGTATCTCGATGTACTTCTCCATCAAACGATATTACGATTACCTTACGAAATCCTACAATAAAAATTACTTCACCATTAAAAATTGTTAGTATTCCTGGTACTCAAAATACGTTAAGCGTAACAGTAACGGGTGGTAACCCAAGAACAATTACTTGGTTTAGAAATGGTACAGAAATTGAAAATAGTAATACAGAATCTTTTGTGGCTTCTTTACCTGGAACGTATACTGCTCAAATTTCAGCAACTTCACCATGCGATATTAATACAGTAACTGCTAATGAAAAAGTAGTTATTTCGCCAATAGATAATTTATCACTGAAGATAGATTATGGGAATGCATCGGAATACGTAGATTGTGATTTTTCTGAAATAAGATTGCAAATATTAGAAATAGCATCAATTGTTGATGGTGATAAAATTATAGTTCCTTCTTCAAATTTTGGATTATTAGATATTGCTTGGAAAAGAAATGGAGTTGAATTAGGAGACTTCAATGGCCCAAGTATTTTGATCGATAATGCATTTTTAAATGGAAGCTACCAAGCAGAAATTAAAATAGATGCATTTACTTCAAATCCGTTATCTAACACAAAACAAGTAAAGCTTAATTTTGGAAATCTACAAATCCAAACCACAGCAAATAATTTAAATGAAGGGGAAACAGCAACTTTAGAGGTCGAATTACCCAATGAAGTTTCTGAACCATCAATAACTTATAAGTGGTTTAAAAACAATGTTGTTCGTGAAAAAGAAATATCAAAACAAATAACAGTTTCAGAACCAGGAAAATACAGTGCTGAAGTTACCTTTGAAGGCTGTACTGCAAATATAGAACCATTTACATTAAGTACAGTTTCTAAGGTTATACCCAATATAATTACTCCAAATGGGTTTAATAATACCAAATGGAAATTACCAATAGAATTTTCAGGGCAAGAAGATATCAGTGTTCAAATCATTTCTTCTTCGGGAGAAGAAGTTTTAAATCAAAATAATTACACAGGAGATTGGCCTAATGACAATTTAAAAGAAAGTATTTATTATTATATCATAAGTAAAAACAATAACCCTTTGGAAAAAGGAACAATAACTATAATTAGGTAAAGTGCATATGGACAGAAACTTATACATACTTTCAGTTCTGTACTTTATGGTGCAATGTGCTTTAGCGCAAAATCAAGAAGTTGCAGGGCCACCTACGCAAGCAGTTCATAATGCAACCAAATACAATCGATTTTTATTTAATCCAGCATTTTCCTTTAATAAAGAAGCTGCTGATTCTGGAGATAAAAACGGATATATATCTGTATATGGGCGTTTGGAAAAATTGGATTTTGAAGGTGCTCCTAGGAGTTTTAATGTTACTTATAGTAAAACTCTGAACGAAAACATGAGTTTAGGAGGCGGATTATTTCAACAAAATATAGGAGTCATTTCACACTTCGGAGGAGTATTGAATTACACCTATAATGTTGAATTTAATAGAGATGTTTATGTAGCATTCGGTGCAAATGTCTCCTATCAAAGTGCAGGCTTAAATTCGGATTTACGCACAGCCGATTCCTTTCAAAATAATCTTGTAATTACAGATTTTGATGGTACCTCAATAGTAAGAGTATCACCTGGTATTAATGTAAATTATAATAATTTTGATTTTGGTATTACTGCTCGAAATATTGTTAGTACTTCAATAGGAGGAAATAAAAATTTATACAAATCCAATACAATAGTAGTTCATGGAATGTATTCTAGACCATTTGCAAGAAGGTCTCCCAATACAGCTAGAGGAATGCTATATGTAGAAAAAGAAACGGCTTTAGACCCTGTGGTTGGAGTTAACGGTTTTGTTGAGAATGAAAAATATGGTTTTGCACAGCTAGGATATAATCAAGTATACGGAATATCTATAGGTTTAGGTTTTAATGTTACCCCACAAGCTACTGTAGGGTATACTGTGGAAAGGGGTTTAGGAGCAACAGATGTTTTTGGATTAAATCATGAATTTACTTTAGCATATAATTTTGTAGAGCCTCAACGCAGAGGACGTAAAAGAAAGCCAACAATACCCAAAGCAAAACGTAAACTACCAAAACGAAAAGAGCCTAGTAAAGCAGAAAAAATACTTGCATTACAAGAGGCGCGTGAACAATCAAAAGATAAGCTCTTAGCATTACAAAATGCAAAAGCAAAAGCAGGATTATTAAGAACAACTAAGTTAAAAGAAGCAGAAGAGAAAGATAAAGCGAGTGAGTTAGTTCGTACTGTAAGTTTACAACTAGAAGATAATAATTTAGAAAAGGCAAAATCAACTCTTGAACGGATTAAAAATAGTAAATACATTTCTGATGATGATAAAAGGGCATTGATATCACGTTACACCAAAAAAGCAGAAATTGAAGAGGATATAGAAGAGGAAGAAACCCGAGTTGCCGAAGCAACAAAAACAAAAAATAATGCGAGAGCTTTACTGGCAAGAACAAATAAACTTTTAAACAATAAAAATAGCACAGATGTAAGAAGTACGTTAGAACTTATTCGTAGTAGTAAGTACATAACAGACGAAGAAAAACAAGAAATAGTAAGTAGGCTAAGGCAAATAGAAAAAGGAAAAGAGCAAGAACAGATTGCTCTTGTACAGGAAGAGGAGCGTAAAAAAGCAGCAGAATTATTACGCTCAACAAGTCTTTTGTTAGATCAGGATAATTTGGAAGAAGCAAAAGCAAGAGCCATTTTAATTAGTCAAAGTAAATTTATTCCAGATGTCGAAAAACAACAATTATTATCACGTTTAAATAATAAAATAAAAGAAAAGGAACAAAAAGAAATTGCTCTTGTACAAGAAGAGCAGAAAAGAAGAGGAGCAGAACTATTAAGGGAAACTAATCTTTTATTAGATGAAGAAAATACAATAGCAGCCCAAGAAAAAATAAATGAAATAAATAACAATCAATCAATTGCAGAAGAAGATAAGCAAAAAATAATAAGTAGACTTCAAAAAGTTTCAAAGAAACAAGAAGTAGCTATTGCTGAAGAAGAAGCAAAAAAGTTAAGCAATATTACTCGGATTGATAACGGAGAAACAGTTGAGCAAAAAGAGGCTCGCTTAGCAAAAGAAGCAATAGTAGAAGCAGAAGCACAGTTAGCAGCTCAAGAAGCAATACGTATTGCAGAACAGGAAGTTGTTGCCGAAGCTAATCGTATAGCAGAGGAAGCACGCATTGCAGAAGTTGAGCGCCAGGAAGAAGAAGCACGAAAAGTTTTAGTATCAGAAACAGAGGCAATAATATCAGGAGGAAGTTTAGAAGATGCCAAAGCACGAGCTACGCTAGTACGTTCGTCAAAATTAATACCAGCAGAGGAGAAGCAACGAATTTTAAGCAGTTTAACTCGAGTAATAGCAGAAAAAGAAGAAGAAAAAGAAGCTTCTATAGAGGCGACACGAATTGCAGAAGCAGCCCGATTAGCAGAAGAAGCACGCATTGCAGAAGCACAGAGAGTTGCAGAAGAAAAACGTTTAGCGGCAGCAGAAGCACTTAGGGTAGAAGAAGTGCGTAAAGCCGAGGAACAGAGAGTTGCAGAGGAAGCTCGTAAAGTAGAAGCAGCCCGAATTGCAGAAGAAAAACGTTTAGCGGCAGCAGAAGCACTTAGAGTAGAAGAGGCACGTAAAGCCGAGGAACAGCGAGTTGCAGAGGAAGCTCGTAAAGTAGAAGCAGCCCGAATTGCAGAAGAAAAACGTTTGGCAGCAGCAGAAGCACTTAGAGTAGAAGAAGCGCGTAAATTAGAAGTAGCACGTATTGCCAAAGAGAGACGTTTAGCTGAAGAAAAAGCACAACGAATAGAGCAAGCACGAATAGCGGAAGAAAAAAAGATAGCAGAGGAAGAAGCCACTCGTAAGGCTGAGGCAGCCCGTATTGAAGAGGAAAAGCGTTTAGAAGAAGAAGCACGAATAGAACAAGAGCGTTTAATAAAAGAGGCTAAAGAAGCGAATAAGATAAAAGCTACAATAACCAGAACAACAACAACAGTTAAAGAAGAGGCTGAAAAAAGAAAAAAAGCCGAATTAGTTAGGGTCAGAAAACTAATAAGTGATGAAGATCAAAAAGCTGAACGAAGAAAAGCAGTTCAGGCAGCATTAAAAAGAACAACTAAAAAAGTAGAAGAAAATAAGGAAGGTTCTACATTAAAAAGAACATTACTCCCTCAACAAGGTTCTGAAAAAACAAAAACCAATTCGAATGGAATGGGTTTTAAGGCAGATATTATTGAGAGACAAAATATTTTTTTTGCTAATGAGTTATTAATGCAACCAGAGATTAAAGTAAAAAGTACGGATATAATATATTTTATAGATGCTTTAGTAAAATCTTCGGATGCTACTCAAAAAGTAACTAATGAGCGTATTATTAATTTAGATAAAAAAAAGGGACTATTAAAAACAAAACTTAAAGTGGTCAAAACCTCAGAAAAGTAGTAAATTATAGTTCTTTTATTTTAATATAAAAGTTTTGGTGATATATATCATTGCCCCAAATAATTAAAAAAAATTGCCCTATGGAAAAATATTTATACTCACATTTGACCCGAATAATTAGTGTGTCACTTTTTTCTTTCATGTCCTTTTTTGGATACAGTCAGCAGGTAGGAGAAATTATTCCACTTACGGTGCGAGAAAATTTTACTGTAAGAGGTGATATGGTGGTTACAGGAAATTCTATTTTAGGAGTTAGAGGGATATACAACCAAGTAAATTATGCTCCAAATGATAATTATAACCAGACCAATGACAATGGAGCTTTAAATTTTAGAGATGTAGATCGCTTTGGTAATCCGACCCCAATAGGAACAATTTTTGGATATACAAGAGCTTATATAGATATTGATGACGATCCTGCTTTTAATAGTATTTTTAGTCCTACTTTTTTAGCAGATAGTGATAATTTTAGATATGGAGGTTCTCAAAATGCAGATGGTGATGGTTCACCAACTTCTGGTAGTAATATAGGTACGTTTTCTTCTAGTGCGGCAAATTTAGATATTGATCCTAATTGTGGGGTAGTCAAAAAGGCTTTTTTGTATTGGACAGGTTTATATCCTCAAGAAACAATAAATACTTATAGAGGAAGAAGATTTTACGATCAGGGAGCACCTTATTTTATTGTAGAAGGAATAAATCCAGGATCTAGTAATAATCCTAGAAACTCTTTTGGACCCAATCCACAATCAGATTATACAGAAATTAAAATTTTACCTCCTGGTGCAGATCAATATTATAATATCAGTATTAATCCTGCAGCAGCGCCAGCAAACCCTAGCGGAATACAAATTCAAACAGAAGTAATTGTAGATGGTTTAGATGGTTCATTTTTTAATAATCAATCAGAAATTGATGGAGAAAATAGACTTATTGCGCAAAGAAATAGAGAACGGTCTGAAGCGAGACCACCCCAACCGCCACTTACACCTTCAGAAGAAGCTTTAATAAGAAACAATATAACAGTTGAAAGTATAAGCGGTAATCCTTATGTATGTATTGCGGACGTTACTCAGCTTTTTACAAGTTTACAAGCAGCTTCTATGCCAGTTAATGGTAATTGGACCGTTGGTAATGTAAGAGCTACTACAGGATACAACCGAGGATTGGGATTGTCAGGAGGGTGGGCTCTAATGGTTATTTATGAAAATAATACTAGTACTGTAACAGAAAAAGAAATCACTTTTTTTGATGGTTATGCAGTTATTGAGGGACCACCACGAGGATCACCACCAGGAACACCATCACCAAATGTAGAAATACAAACCCCTAATTTTACTACAATACCTGAGGGGCCAATTAAAGCTTGGATTGCTAGTGCAAGTGTAGAAGGAGATAGAGGGCTTGGTGGCGATCAATTTTTTATACGTTCGCAAAGTACAATGCTAACTCCTGCTCCTTTTGATAGAGCAGTCTTAAGAGAAAATAATCCAGATGACAATAGAGGAAACTTTTTCAATTCGACAATAACAGATCTAAATGGAGTAAACTTAAATAGATTCCCTGCTTCTTCAAATACATTGGGTATTGATATCGATCATTTTAAATTGACGAATACAAATAATTTTGTTTTAAATAATGAAGCAGATAATAGCCCTGCAGGAATTACAGATTCAAACGCAACATTGATTTTAACAACTAATCGAGATGTATATTCCAATTATTTTAATGCTTTTGCTATTGAAGTTATTGCTGCGGATGTAAGAGTATTAAAAGAGGCAATTAATGCCACAACACTTGCTACAATACCTAATAACGGAGCTATCAATTTTGGTGATGAAATAATTTATAGGCTCACAATTAATAATGTAGGGAATGATGATGCTACTCAGTTAACTTTAACAGATTACATACCATCCAATACTAGATTATTGCATTATAATACTCGTAGTGAGTTAATGCCAACTACACCAGATTCCGACTTGGGGGATTATTTTAGTTTTGGAAGCACCCTTCCTGCTGGATTTGCCCCACCAACAATTACAAGGATTAGGCAGGATGCCCCAAATTCAATTACAAATTTACCTTATGAAACAGATCGGATTACAATTACAAACTTGCCTATAATTTCAAGATTTGATTGTGCTGGATCAATTCCATGTGAATCGACCACAAAAACACAAGAAATTATTATTGAATTTAGAGTTCGAGTAGTAGACGAATGTAGTCCTCAGCGTAATTCTTGTTACGATCAAGTCAGCAATTTAGTCGAAGGAACTTTTAATGGAACCTTATCTGTCAGAGATACATCCGCTGGCGAATCTTTATTTACATTAAGAAGTGCGTCAGAAGTGGATGTAACCTGTAATTCATTAATTTTAGGGCCAACGATTCAACTACCAACAAGAGCAGCACGATGTACTTCTGAAGTAGGAACTATTTGTACTGGTGGAACAGGAGGAAATACCGATATCCAAGCATCAGTAGGTTTTGAAATTTATAAATTATATTTCTATCCATTGGCAGAGATATCTGATGGTGCAGGTAATATTGTTGATGCTAATGGTAGTGGAACTGTAGATGATACTGATTACCCTATTGATTCTACGAGGTTAATAAGAACACAGGTATTAACAGGTTCAAACACAGCTAACGAGCCTGCACGTTTAGCGGCTTTAATAAGTCCTATTGTTGGAGCAACACCTGAACAATTTAATGTAACAGGGGCTGGTTTTTACATTATTGAATCCATAAATGATGAAGTAAGCCTTCCTTGTAGCAATGGTATTGAGACTTTTAGTGTAGGGGTTTTTGATACATCCCTACCTATTAACAGGCCTTTGGAAGTGCCTTCTTTAGGAGGTCAGATAAGAAATTGTAGCGTTGGAGGAGGAAGTACAATAGTTCAGTTTGAAATTTGTAATGGACAATTAGACATACCAACTAACTACCCTGCGGGTACTCGTATAGAGTGGAGAAAGGTTAACCCAAGTTGTACCACTCCAACAAGTCCTAATGATTGTCCAGTAACTGGACCAGCAGGTTGCGAATATCAAATTATCAGAACTAACGAGACTATAGGAACAAGACCCGAAGCAGTGGGTACAACTGGAAGCGGAATTTCTATCACAGAAACAGGTGACTATTCACTAACGGCAACTTTGATTAACGGTGGGTGTACAGAAACCTTCTTTTTTAAAGTAATAGAGTTTGTAAATAGTACCCTAACATTGTCTATACCTTCTACAACAAAGTGCAACGAGTTACCAAAAGTAACCGTAAATGGATTACCATCACACACTTCAGGAGGGTTACAATACAGGTTAGAATATACTTTTAATGGAGGTACTCCTATTGTACAAACACCACCAGCACCTTCGGATCCTGTAGACCCAGCTTATGGGGAATTAAGTATACCTAGGCCTGCTACAACACCAAATACTGTTGCAGTACAAGTAATTGCGACACCTATAACATCAAGCCCTTCATTTAATTTAACCAGTTGCAGAATTGTTTTAAATGAAAGTATAGTATTTTCAGTTCCAGAAATTTTAAAATTTGAGGTTTCCCGAGCTCCGAGTTGTAATACTGATCAGTCAGCAACTACTACAGCAGATGAAACTAAAGCAGATTTATCGGTTGAAGTAACAGAAAATAGCGAACAATATATATATCAACTTATTAATACACAAGGAACAACAAGCGTTTCGGATGATGTATTAATTAGAGAAGCAATTTCAAATATCCGTACAAATTTTGACGATTTTAGAAATGTAGACACTGGGGTTGAATATAAGATGAGAGTGTTTTTTAATGGAGAAGCACCTGCTCCTGGAGACGAAAACCGAACCGTTACACAAATTGTAAACGATATAAATTCAGGACCATCACCAAGAAATATTGTAACCTGTATACAAGAACAAATACTAGCACCAATTCCTGAAGCACCTGACTTTAGTGCTACAATCACACCAATAAAAGAAATAAATTGTCAGCCAGGTATAATAGCCATAAACTTTACCTCGGATTTAACTCCAAATCCAACAACAATGACTTTTAGTATTCCTGCATTACAATTGTTTGGAAGACCAGTACCACCGCCACCAGCGCCTCCAACACCACCTGGATATTTAATTAGTATTCAAGATGCGAGTTTGCGCCCAGCAATAGTACCAGCAGATAATGTTGGTCCTGGAATTTCTCAAGATCCATCAGATAATGTTTATTATATTGATTTAAGTACAGTATTGGATTTAGATATTACAGTAAATTTGAATGCTACTTGTTTTAAAATAATTGAGGATTTTCCTATTCCACTAACAAGGTATGAAGGTTTAAAAGTAGCCTTAGACCCTGCGATAACCCCAAATCCAAGCAGTGTAAGTTGTAAAAACAATACGGATGGAAACTTTACAGCATTAGCAACCAATTTAAGTGATGGCGCATTAACTGCTGGCAGCACATTAGAGTACGAAATAATAAGTTTTGTAACTACTACAAATACAAGCGCTATATTTCCAGTTCCTGTAACTCAAACAAATCCCTTTTTTAGTAACTTACCAGCAGGTGATTTTCAATTTATAGTAAGAGATATCACAGATCCTTCCAATCCATGCGAGTCTTTGCCTGAAACAGTAACAATTATAGAACCTGATCCAGTAGGTGCGGTAGGGATAATACAAGACGGAACCTATAATTGTGGAGAGTTTGGTGCTATTACTATTGATATAGCAGATATTACCACATTATTCCCAGGAGGTACAACCGATTTAGGAGGCACTAAACCGTATACTATTTTCTTATTCAGAGGTGATGGTGTAACACCAATTACAACTGCAACAGCAACACCTGTTTTTTCCCCTGATCCTAACCCAACTCCTTCAGCAATTTTAACAGCTGCAACCATAACAGATTTACCATTTACTAATCTTACAACAGGAGTATATCAAGTAAGAATTAGGGATGCTAATAATTGCCCATTAGGAGCATTATCTAATCAAATAGAATTTACTCCACATTCAGAGGTTGCTACTTTTGTAGAAGGTGCTTCTATACCTATTACTTGTGACGGATCAAATAATGTAAACCCCACTACTACAGTAATTGTATTAGCTACTGCAGACAATTCAGGTACTATTACTAAATATGAAGTTACAGCAGCAACATTAACTCCGTCAGACCCTGTTTTAGAAGGAGCTATTACAGGAACAACAAATACAACAGGATCATTTAATTTACCAGTAGGAACGTTTACTATTACAGCAACTACAAATTCAAGTTGTACGGATACTTTAGAGGTAACAGTAGATAGTATAATAAGAATTGATGCAACAAGACCAGTAGCATCAACAATAAATTGTGTAGGAGATCTCAGTTCAGCAACAAGTACAATTAGTGGAACAAGCTCAACAGGATATACTTATGAGTTACGATTAGGAACAGGAGCTCCAATAGCTACTAATACAAGTACAACTCCTGTTACAGGAGCTACAGTATCACTCACAAATCTTGTTCCTTCTGGTTCAGATATGTATATCTTTACGGTAACAGATGCAGTTACAGGTTGTACGGATGAAGAAATGTTTACCGTTGCACCAGCACCAACACCACCTACAGTAACTATAGATAATACTCCAGAGTATGCCTGTACGGGTACGAATGTAGGTACCTATACTTTTAGCGTACAAGGTGCTAATGGAACAGGAACAGGATATACCTTTTCCATAAATAGTCCATTTGTAGTGCCTGTAAACCCAGATGGAACATCTTTTACAGTGGCAGTTCCAACTACTGGATCAATTACCTACCAAGTTGCAGTAAGGGATTCCAATAGCTGTCCTGGAACAACAACTTTACCAGTAACTGTAAATTCTATTGAAGGTTTTACAGCAACTTTAAATACAGCATCCAATTTGTGTTTGCCAAATACTAGTACTGACCCTAATCTAAATATACTTATTGATGTAACCGGTACACCAAATTTTAGATATCAGCAAATCTTAAACGGTTCAAATGTTGGGGGTCAAGTTGACGTAACTACAATTACAGGAAATTCAGGTCAAATAGATATTGATTTACCAACACCAGCAACCAACGTAACAAATAATTACGAGTTTGTAATTTTTGATGATAATCACGATATAGGAGCTTGTCAAATACGTATACCTGTAACAATAAACCCTATTATTGAAGTATCTGCTCCAAACAGAGTTAATCCGACTTGTGATATAGCCTCTGGAGCATTGCCAACAGATGGTGCTACCGTAAATTTTACAGTAACTGGAGGAACAGGAACCTATGCGTATGAAGTATTTAATACTACCCCTGCAACGGAGGTAGATATAACTTCTGCTGTTGGAGTTACACAAACAGGAACAGCAACTAATCCAACGTTTTCATTTTCAGATGCTTTTGATGGTCAAAATATTGAAGTTCGTATTGTAGATAATGCTACACCTGCATGTGAAGCGCCTTCGGCGGTAACTTTCACTCCAATGTATCCAAGGTTACCTATTGTGTTAAGCGAAACTTTAGTCCCTGCGAAATGTAATGGAGGACCTTCAACTTTAACACTTAACTTAGATTTAACAGATGGCTCTGTTATTGGAGACTATGAATATACTTTTAACGGTACTACTTTAACAACTAATGAATTTCCTAATCCACCTGCTGGTACATTGAATTATACAGTTAAAAGAAGATCTGTAACAGGAACTGAACCAAACCGAAACTGTTCAGTTTCAGGTTCTGTAATAATCCAAGAGCCTTCTGAAATATCTGAGGTTTCTAGGGATCAGGTACCTCCACGATGTAACCCAATTATACTTGGTTCAATTGAACTAGTTGTTCAAGGAGGGTTTATTAACAATCCTTCAGTACCAATAGGCACACCATTTCCGACCCCAGGAACACAGAGTGATGCAGTATACGATTTTGTATTAAATGAAGTAACTGTTGATATTTCAGGTGCTGTAGTAACTACTTTTATTGCAAATCAAAATGGGGTAACGAGTTCGGCGACAGGAAGTACAGTTAACTTTAATTCACTTGATGCTGGAACTTATACGATTCAGGCTACCTTAAATGATGGTGATGCTGATACGACAAATAACTGTAGTCAAACGTTTACGTTTGTATTGCCACGAGAGCCTATCGTAAATGTGATTAATGTACAATTTAATACGGCTACTTGTAGTGGTGCAGGCGTAGAATTATATGCAGTGATTGATGGGGGAGCCACACCAGCTAATTTTGAGATGTATATAGATCGTGTAAATACAATTTTTATACCACCAACACCTTTTCCAGAACCTCCAGCTACGCAGACTAATAGTGCTACAGATACAGATTATATAGCGAGATATTTGGATTCAGATTTTCCAGATGAAGCTATAGTTCCTCTGCCAACAGGTATAACAATTCCAACATTGTCAGATTTTAAAGACACCCCAACTTTTGCAACAGATGCGAATCCAGATGCAAGAATTAGAGAGCGCTTTTTTAGATTTACAGGTTTACCACCAGGAGGGCGGTATCGTATAGTTGTTAGAGATGCAACTACAAGCTGTGAAACTGTAGTAGATATTCCAGCACCACAGCCAGAATCGATAAAGGTTACTGCAGTAAAAGGTACTAATACAGGGTTTTGTAATCCTCCATCAGGAACTGCTATAGTAACTTTTGATATTATAGGTAGTGACGTAAATATGGCGTCCTCAGCTTTGTATGGCGATTACGAACTTCAATTGCAACGCATAGGGTCTACAGACGATACTACTGAACGCATAGTTGTTGAAGTAGTACCACCAACAACTCCTTTGCCATTAGGGCCAAACCAAGTAACAGGTACGTTTGTAGCAGGAAATCCTTCAGCAATGCCTCCTACAATAGATCGTATTGAAGGAATTGAAGTAACATTAGAAGGTTTACCAGAAATATCAGTATCTGAAAATGCCGTTATAAGAGTGTCTCAAGTAGGTAGCAGTTGTAGTAATGTATCTACTCAATTTACTATCGAGCGAGATGACCCTATAGCTGGATTTATGGTCGGAGAAACAGCCGCAAATTGTAATGGCTTTGCAATACTTACAGCAAGTGCAACAGGCGGTAATGGAATGTATAGCTATTTAGTGGTTAGAGAGGGAACCATACCAGAACCAGATGCATTAACTGTTTTTCCGACACCAACAACGGGTCCTGTAACCATAAATATACCTGTTGATGAAACAAGCCCTGATCCTAGGATAACTTTGGCAGGACCATCACCTACACCAGCTAATTTATTCGGTACAGTTGCAGTTTATGTTAGGAGTGGAGGTTGTACTGAAGGGCCTTTACAAGCGCAAATTTTACTTGACAAATCTCCAGAATTAGCTCTAGGAAATATTAGTAACGAATGTACAGTAGCTTCAACATATACAATAGATTATACTATTACAAATTATGACAGTACACAAAATTATAATTTTACTATTAATGGGGCAACAATTACACCTGTTAATAATGCTTCATTAACTGTTTTACCTGGTACACCTATAGTTGCAGAAGGTCAACTTGTAGTGAACGATGGACGAAGAATTTACAATGTTTCTTTGGCTGGTAGCTTACACAGTAGTTGTATTTCAAATGCAAGTTTCAGGATTTATCCAGAGTTGGATGCAACAACTACAGTAGGCTTGGTAAATTGTGATGACGAATTTGCTAATGTAACAGCAGAAGTTACAGGAGGTTATGTGGGTGAAGTATCAAGAGAGTTATTTTACGAATTAATTTTAGAAAGTAGTGGTGCGGTTGTAGCATCACAAACACTAACAAAAACACCTTCTAATACAATTACTGAAGCTGTTTTTACCAATGGAGTAGGAGGTTTGACTTTAGACGCAGATACGGCATATGATATTAGAGTTACGGATAGACTGGATCCCAGTGCAACGTCTACAGTACGATCGTGTACAATTACGAGAGATATTGCAGAAGTATCAGAAATTGAATTACCTGTATTTACATTATCCACAAAACAAGCTACTTGTCCAACAACTCCAGATGGGGAAATTGAATTTGTGATTTCGGATGCAGGAGATAGAATTCCAGTAATTCCAAGGTTATATCGATTTGATAACATTTCAGATGCTAATGCGGCGGTAGCACAAGCAACCTCTCCGGCTAAAGATTATTCATTAATCACTGCAGCTACATTAATTAACAATCCTTCGAACGATTTAGAATATGAAAATTTAGAATCTGATCCAGTAGCATACGTTGCCTATTTAGAAACATCTACCTTAGGGTGCCCTACTGTTCCTCAATTACAACAATTAGCATTGCCAATAGTGCCAAGTTTGTCGGATTTTAATATTACAGAAACTACGGGAACTTGTAATAATGTAGATCGTACTGACGATGCACTTACTTTAGGTATCGAGGTATTAGCAGTTAATCCAACAGATGCAGTGCTTACCTATGAAATTACAGGACCAAGTTTTAATCAACCGCAAACGGACATTGTAATTACAGGATCAACACCATTTACGGTAACAGGTATTCCTACTTTACCAGCAAGTAGAACTTCAGCATTGACATATATATTAAGAATACGAAATAGAAATCAACCAACATGTAATGCTTTAGAGCGTACAATTACGGTTCCAGCATGTCCAGGAATTGACCCACCATTAGAGCCTTTGACAGTAAATTTAGTATTAGATCCGTTAATTTGTAATGATGATACGGCAGGAACAGGAACAGTAACTGTTTCAGGAAAGCCAACTTTAGATTATTCATTTACAGTTACTGGTGGTGTTAGTGCACCACAAAGTGGTACATCAACTGTAGGAGCTTTTGATTTAACAGGGTTAGAACCTGATAAAACATATACAGTTTCGGTATTGGATAGATCTGACGCAAGAGCAACTTTAGTATTTTCTGAGCCAAGGAGTTTTACAATTCCTAATGCTTTGGTTATTACTCCAGGAACAGCAGCAATTACTTGTAATTCAAATACGCCAAGTGTAAGAGTCGAGTATACAGTAACTGAAGGAAATGGACCTTATGAATTTACATTAACGGATGCATTGGATGTGGTGCTATCAGGACCAATTACTCCGCCATCAAATGGAAACAGACAGTTTTTTGATTACATAACGGACGGTTCTTACAAAGTAAAAGTTTCAGATAGGGATAGTTGTGATAGTGAAATTGCATTTTTAATTGATGTACCAGACGCAATTGCTGGAACAATTAATGTAAATAATGAATGTTTATCAATCCCTGCTTCAGCAAATCCAATTGAAGTTCAAATTGACATTACATCAGGTCAAACACCATTCAGATATAGAGTATTTGAATCTTCGTCTACGCCGGGAGCTTTTTCAGGTGATATTTCTAGTACACGTATTATAGATACCAGTATAAATACCTCAGGAACATATATTTTTGAAATTATAGATCAAAATAATTGTCCATTTGCTTTTTCACCAGTTACTATTGTGCCACCATTAACGGTAGCAAATCCAAATGGAGTTCGTGTAGAACCTGTATGTAGTTCCGTTTCGCCACCAGCAATGCCACAGGCTAGAACCGTAGGGCAAATTACATACTCCCCTACAGGAGGAACACCACCATATAGATATGAAGTTGCAAAATTAAATAGTTCAGGGGCAGATCCTACTTCTTTATTTGTGCCTTTTACAACTGGGTTTCCTTTTGAGGTAGCAGAGATTGATGAAGACAAGTTTTTTATATTTAGAGTTACTGATAATAATAATTGTACAATTACTTTACGAGAATTTAATTTTTCCTTTCCAGAAACACCAGTTGCAGGTGCGATTGTTACCAATATTGCTTGTAAAGGAGACACTGGTAGAATAACAGTGCAAGCACCAACTGTAGGCGTTGGTCCTTTTACCTATGCATTTTTTGAAGGAACAAGCAGACCCTCGCCAGAACCAACTAATTTCTTTACAAATGTAACTTCAGTAACCTCTACCACAGCAAAAACATTTACTTACATTGTTAAGGATAGAAATGGTTGTGAATCAATGCCAGAGCAGGAAACAATTAATGATAATTCAATCCAATTAGGAAGTATTAATTCTACACCAGTTACTTGTGAAATTATACCACCAGCTATTGTACCAACAAATGATAATGGTACAGTTAGACTATCTATCCTTAGAGGAGGACCCAATTTTATATATACCATTTTTGATACAGCAACAAATACCCAAGTAGCTACAGCTACGGATGATATAGATGCTGCAGACGACGGTACAGCAACAACTCCAAGTAGAACAATTACTTTTGGAAGATTAGAAGTAGGTCGATATGAAATTAGAGTAAGCGATGCTACAGCAGGATGTGCGCCAGTATCTTTCTTTAGAGAAGTACGATCGGCATCTCCAGTAACAGTAGGACCACCAGTATATAGTGATTGTGATTCGTCAGGAGGAGGAGTAATAGCGTTGTTTCGAATTTCAGGAGCAACTACTCCATTTATAGAATCTGCAGCTTCTGGAACAGGAATTCCTTTAGATCCTTCAATTCCTGCAGATGATGTATTTGCTTACACTGATTTAAGTACAGCACAGCAAGCGTTAATTCCATTTACCCCTACAGCAGGTACTGAAGGAACGTATTTTGCCATTACAGGATTGGCATCAAATACATCGTATAGTTTAGAAATTATTGATGACGTTTCTAAATGTAATACGGTGGTTAATTTAAGATCAGATATTGACTTAGTGGATATAACGAATGTAAGGATTGTAAACGATTCATTTTGCCCTCCCACAGGAACACCAGTAGAGGGACGTTTGATAGTAGATTTTGAAGTAAGAACTTCGGGAGCTGCTACTTTTGATGTTACCTTATTAGATGCTAATGATAATATAATCACGCTTCCGACAGTGCTTCCGAACCCTAGGATGGGAGTTACCGTAATTGCTGGAGCAGGAACACAAACATTTAACGGTTTGCCAGCAGGACGCTATAAAGTTAGAGTAGACGAGCCTGGAGGAATTTGTGGGGATGAGTCTGCAATTTTGGAGCTACTTCAAGCCCCAGAACTTCAAGACCCTTCAGTAGTTTCTCAGACTAATGCAAGTTGTGTGAGTTTTGCAGGAACAGCTCAATTGGCAACAGTAACTGTTACAGCTTCAGGAGGTATATTATTTGATCCAACTACTCCAACGGATACCAATGGATATTTATTTGCTTTGGTTGAAGATGGAATTATACCAACTTTTGTTTCCGAAACGGATGCTACAGATGATTTCTTTGATCAAATTACTTTTGAACGCGACTTTGCGATAAATCCAGACTGGGATTTATACGTTCGGGATAATTCAAGTTGTACCCTAAAAGGACCAATAGATGTTACTATAGCAATCAATCCAGAACCAACAATAGCTTCTTTAGCTTCAGTATTTAGTAACAACCAATGTAATGGCCCTAATTTTCCTATTGATGTAGAAGTAACTAATTACGATACTACACGTGCTCCATATACGTTTGATATTTTAGATAGTACAGGAGCGGCAATAGTTGTAGCTAATGCTAATACCGTAAATACAGGTGCTGTAGATGGTACAAGTAGTGTTATTATACCAAACAGAGGAACATTTAATATCCGTGTTACGGATGTTAACGGATGTAATGTAAGCGAAACCATTACTATTTTTGACGAATTAGAAGTAATAGCTACTACAGGTTCAGTAGAGTGTGATGGAACATTATCAGGAGTGACTGCGAATGTTACAGGAGGTTTTATTGCAGGGACTCGTACATTGAGATACGACCTGCTTGAGCAAGGAGTTAGTACAGTATTGAATACAGAGGTAAGACCTTTAGCAACTATTGCTACAGATAGTTTTACATTCATTCAAGATAGCTCAGCAAGTCCGTTACGAGCAGGAACAACTTATTTTGTTAGAGTAACAGACGATTTTGGAACAATTGCTCCTACACCACCAATTTGTGTTGGAGTATCCAATACTGTTAGAGGGGTTCCAGTTGCAAAATCGATCCCTAGAGATATTGAATTAGTTAGTGAAATTAGTTGTAGTGGTGGTTCAAACGCAAGTTTACGCTTGAGATTACAAACATCGCCAGCAGGGGACACACCAGCCTCACCCGAAACTTTTGAGCTATATGGTTTTGATACGGTATTAAATGCTGATGCATTTATAGCAACAAATCCTACAGCGGCACCTGTATCGCCTGGAACAACAGGATACGATGGAGCAGGGTCAGCGCTACCAAGAGTTGGCGAATTAAATCTTTTTGAAAACTTGGGTGCAGGAGTATATGTTGGTTTTGTGATAAATAATGGATGTTATACGGTTTATCCAGCATCCCAAGTAATAGATGCAGAGCCTGCCTACACTCCACCAGCAATTATCGCTACAGGTGAAGCAGGAAGTTGTACAACAACAACTACTACTTCATCATTTATTAGAATTTCGGTAAATGATTTAAACGGAGTTAGGCCTTATTTTTATAGAATTACTCCCGATGGTACTACACCAAGTGGAGCATTTGTAGAAATTGTAGAAACAAGACCAGGAGCCACACCTATTGTACCTCTTCAAATAGATATCCCCTCAATTAATGGAGATTTTCAGGTGGAATTTATAGATTCGAGTATTACCACTTGTGGTTATCCAGATATAAATGGAGGAGCTACAATGTTAACTGTTCCAGTATTTAATTTACCAGTAACCGTTGCACAAAGGGATACTTCAGCCACCAATGGAGGTGCCTATAGCTGTACTACAAATGAAAGAGTACGCGTAGTAGTAAATGGTAATCCTGGAGAACGCTTCACTTTTGAAGCTATTCCATTAAGTGGAAGTCCAGCTACTATTTCTACAAACCCTCAAACGGGAGTTATTGTTCCAAATACAGGAACTGCTGAAGCTGAGGTTTTCTTTGAGTTTTCAGGAGTAGGTACTTATGAATTTGTTGCAACTAACGAAGCATCAATGTGTACCGATACTTCTGATGTGTATGAAATAGAAGAGTTGGATCAATTAAGAGTAAGACTAATAGGAACCCCACAAGTAACTTGTTTAGGAGATACGGATCAGCAAATTAGTTTTGCTGTAGAGGACTTTGATGGTTTTATCACGTATCAATTACTAGACAGTTCGGGTGCAGTAGTTTACCCAGTCATAGGAGCAGGCCCTGGCGGTACAACACCAGTAACTAGAATTGACCCAACAGTAGTACCAGCTACTGAAGTTAGGCCACCAGTACTTTTAGGAGCAGGAAATTACGAGTTAATTGTTACTGCTGTCGATGGTACAGGTACATCTACTAGTGCAAATACGTTGTGTACTACAACTTTAACAGCTCCAATTAGAGATGTTGCAGCTCCAGTAATGCTTAGCGTGGCACCAGCTGCACCAATAACTTGTGTGGATACATCAACTACGATCCAAGCAACAGCTACTATGGGAGTTCCTCCTTATGAGTATCAGTTAACAGGTTCTGTTAGTGGTCTTATTGTAGGTTTCACTACCGATGGCAATCCAACACCTAATACCACTGGATTCTTTGGGTCAGCAATACCACAATTAAGTACAATACAAACATTTACAATTGTTGCTAAGGATAGTACAGGCTGTTTAACAATGCCTGAAATGGTTACTCCAGAAGAATTTACGACACTTCCAACTTTGGATAGTGTAGTACCAGTTTCACCGCAATGTAACAATGTAAATACAGGAACTATTACTGTTGCTGCTTCATCTGTAGATCCTAGAGTTACTGAATTCACTTTTACTCTTCTCAAAGCAGATGATATATCAGGAACAGTAAATTTAGTTGAAGTATCCAAAGTTAAAACAACAGGATCACATGTGTTTACGGTAATTGCAGGAGATGTTGCAACACCAGCCTTTTACTTTGTAGAAGTAACGGATCAATTTGGCTGTGTGCCAACAACACCAAGATCATTAGGACAAGAAATTGTTAAGCCCACTCAAGTAACATTCCAAGAGCCGGATGCTTTGAGAGCTATAACTTGTATTAACTCTCAACGCACACGCATTAATGTGAGTGGAGGTACAGGAACAATAACGGTAGAGCTATTAGCAAGAAACACAGATGGAAGTAGGGTTTTTCCAATAACAGCAACAGCGACTAATAATAGTCCTGGATTGGGAAATAGAGAATTTGATATTGAACCAGGTGTAAATTACTTTAGAGCAACTGACCTTAATAATTGTACCGCATTCTACCAAGTTAGAGGGAACAATGCACCAACAGACATTGAATACGAAATAACTCCAAGACAAAAAGATAGAGTTGTATTGTGTTTTGAGGACACTGATTTTGTGGATGTAGATGGCAATGTAATTGGTGGTGTTTCGGGTTATGGCTACAGTATCCATATTGCTATTCCGTCTGGAAGTGTAGGAGGGTTTACTGAAATAGCACCAGTAGTTGATGAAACGGGTACTAACGTTAATGTAAACGTAATTTTACAAACAGCAAGGAGAGATGGTGTTAGTAGATTTGAAAATATAAGAAGTTTACAAACATTGATTCCTGGAGTTTACCCATCAAACGCTACTTATGTGTACAAAGTAACTTCTGGGGATTGTGACGTGGTATATAAACCATTTGAAATTCTTGAACATTCTGAAATTGTACCAACAATAGATATAACTCTACCAGTATGTGCTGGCGACGATAATGCAGAGGTTAATATATCGTTCCCAATTAAAGCGTTGCCAACCGATCTTGATATTAACGATCCAGGACAATATTCAATTACAATAATAAGAGAAGAAGGAGGGGTATTTGATGTTAGAAAAACAGGTATTGGTAGGCTATTAAATATTGGAACCACACCTAGTGCAAACAGAACTGTAACCATTTCGAACTTAATGGTCGGGAACTATCAATTATTGGTAACAGGTAATGATTGTCCGTTAGAACCAATTCCTTTTATAATTGATGATAAAACACCATTAGTATTAAACGAAATTGTAGCAGATCGCATACAACCATCCTGTGGAGAACAAAATGGATCAGTAAGGTATAGTGTTACTGGAGGTACACCACCTTATTTTTATAGAATATTAGATTTGGATAAAGACACCCCAGATGAAGTTATTTTTCCTGAAATAGATGTATGGGGAGATCCTGTAAGAGTTTTAACAACTTCTGGAGATACTTTTACTGTTACGACTGATCAGAATGGTGATTTATTAAAGAATAACCATAGGTACCAAGTGGTTGTGGTAGATTCTGGAAACGAAAAGTATGATCTTGCTCAAGCAGCAGCTACAGGAACTTACGTTCAAGACCGTAATGTTGATGGAGATGTGGTTTTAAGAGTTTGTAATGAAGTATCGAATGCAATTAATTTTGAAGTACCAGATTTAACAGGTTTTACATTTAGCGAACAATTTAATTGTGAGACTAGTGACTATACAGTTACAGTAAAGCTACGAGATGAGAGTACTTTAATACCAGAAAATATTACTTATGTTCTAGAAAATACCTCTGAAGGAACAATTGCCTTGGGAGAACGAGGAAACAATATCTTTAACAATGTAAAAGGTGGAAATATTGAAGTAACACTTAGATATATTAACCCTTTAAATTTAGTTGTTTGTGATTCAAATAACTTAGGTGTCGATTCTTCAGGAGTTGAAGTAGGTATAGTACGTAAGCAGTTAGATGTATTTATACCACTTAGTATTAGAAGAGAAGTAGATGAAAATGGAGATCAAACAGGTTTACCGTACGAATTAGTAGGTCTTAATGAGTATAGAGTAACAGCTCAGGGAGGTAGTCCTGATTATAAGTATGAGATTAACAACGAAGCAACTGGTGGAGTAATACCAGTTAGAACAGACCTTAGAGGGAGAGCTATTTTTACCATTGAAGACTCAGGTGTGTTTAGTGTTTCTGTAGAAGATTCAAATGATTGTACGGTATTTTTATCAGCAATTAGGTTGAATTTTATAGATATTACTGTTCCCAATGTATTTAATCCAGCAGGAGGTAGTGAAACAGATTCATCAATAAGAAGATGGTATCCAGAAAGCTTAACATTTGGAACAGCAATAGAAGATTTTCCAAAAGACGGCGTGCTTATAGAAGGAGGAGATATTGTGTTTACAATAACTATTGAAGGAACTACTACTGGAGGTACTCCAACAGGCTCGCAAGTTACAGGCGGAACCACTACGGGTGGAATTACTGTAATTACTACGATTAAGCCAGATGGTACAACTACGGTAAGACAAACTACAGGAGGAACAGTAACAGGTGGAACCACCACTGGAGGAACAATTACTGGAGATGGTAGCCCAGGTAATCCATTTGTTGTTACTGGTGGTACAACTGTGGGAGGAATTATTACAGGTGGAGTCTCTGGCCCAGAAGTACCAACTAATAAAACCTCTACAGGTGGAACAACAATTATAACTACAACAGTAGGAACTTCTGTAACTACGGGTGGCACTACTGAAGGAGGAGTCACCACAGGTGGAACCACTACAGGTGGCTTTACATTGCAAACAACAACAACTGGTACGGGAGATAATATTGTAACAACAGTTAGAATCATAGAAAATGGTACCGTAACAGGAGGTACAAGACAGGGCGGTTTAGTAACTGGAGGAACATTAGTTCCAGCAACAGGAATAATAACCGTACCTTCTTTATCCGTACCTTCTTCTCAGGGAGATGGCGAAAGGATTAACCCAGAAGATGAATTTGTTGATTTTAGTAATATTGATGTATTAGTATTTGATCGTTATGGTAGATTATTAGAGCAATTTAAAGGGATTAAAGATAGAAGTGATGGAGAAGGTTGGGATGGTACCTACCAAGGAAATCTTATGCCTACAGGAGACTATTGGTATTTAATTAAGCTTAATGATAGGAGAGGAAGAGAATTCACAGGACATTTTACACTTTATCGTAGCAAACAATAAACGGAATGAAAAAGAAATTAATAGTTATTGCATCGTTGATTATGGGCTGGGCTTCCCAAGCCCAAGAGGTAACATTACCCATAATTAATCAATATATTGCAGATAATCCGTATTTGTTATCTGCATCTTATGCTGGTATTGGAGATTGTTGGCAAGCCCGTTTTTCTGGGTTTGAGCAATGGGTAGGTATTGAAGATGCTCCAAGTACACAAAGTTTTTCGATTGATGGTCGAATAGCCGATAGATCAGGTATTGGTGCAGTAATTTTTAATGACAGCAATGGTTTTACTTCACAAAAAGGGATACAGGCATCTTTTGCACATCATATTACTTTAACCCAATATAATAAGCAATATTTGTCTTTTGGAATTAGTTATAAATATTCACAGTTTAGTATTGATTCTTCTCGGTTTAACCAAACGGGAGTAGGTATAGGAGGGGATTTTAATTCCAATAATCACAATTTTGATGTAAGTTTATTATACCGGATAAAATCATTTTTTGTAACGGCTAATGCAATTAATTTAATTAATAGAACATTAAAAGACTTGGACGAAACGGAGCCAGAAGAGCTTCAAAATTACTATGTCTACGGAGGTTTTACATTTGACAATATTTTTAAAGGTCTCCAATTTGAGCCTTCAGCGCTATATCGCAATTTTGCTAGTGATACACGTTCAACCTTGGATTTGAATTTTAAGGTTCGTAAGTTTTTTAAAGACAGTTATTTTTGGGGAGGAGTTTCAGTAAGAGGTATCATTGATCAATCATTTAAACCATTATCAGCATCTCCATTGTTAGGTTTAAAAAAAGGGAACTTTTATTTTGCTTACGGATATCAGATTAATACAAATGAGATACTTCAGGCTTCTAGTGGTGGCTCTCATTTAATAACGCTAGGAATTGATTTTGGGTGTAGAAAAAGTACTTGTGGATGTACTTTTTAAGGCAATTTTTATTTTATTCGAATCAATATTTTTTAGTTATAATATTATTTTTGAATCTTAAATATCTTAATTATGAAAAGTAAAATTATATTAATGTTATTGTGTAGTAGTGTATTGTTTACAAGTTGTATTGGTTCCTTTAGTGCTTTTAATGGGCTTAGAGAATGGAATCAAAACGCTACAAATAACAAATTTGGAAATGAAATTATTTTTATTGCACTTTGGATTATTCCAGTATATCAAATAGCCTCTTTAGGAGATCTAGTAATTTTTAATACAATTGAATTTTGGGATGGAAAAAATCCTTTGGCCATGAGTGAAGGAGAGTCTGAAACTGAAATTGTAAAGGGAAAGAACAGTACATATGCAATTACAGCAACCAAAAATAAATTTGATATAAAAGTAATAGACGGTAGACACTTAGGGGTTGTAACAAAACTTATTTATCAAGAAAACGACCAAAGTTGGAACCTTGTTAAGGAAGATGGTAAAAAAGTAAAATTAACATCTTTAAAAAAAGGATTTAGAATGGTACACCTACCAAACGGTTCTTCGTTTGAGCTAAATAAAAATATGAATTCCCACGTTATGAAGAATTATGTTTCAGAAAAAATAATTGATTATAAGCAGTGTAATTCATTGTTGTCAACAATGGAATAGTAATTGTAATATAAGATAACTTTAAAAAGTTTGGTAATTATAAAATTTTGTTGTGTCCTATTTATTCTATAACTTAAAAATATAAGCACTAAACATTTTAGTAAACCCAAGATTTGATAGATTCAAATCTTGGGTTTTTTTATGAATGTAATTTCTAAAAGATGCTCCATTTTCTGAATACGCCAATTGACTTTCAGCACTCCATCTTAGCAATTATTAGTTATCAACCCAAGTTCGATTAATATTTTACTAAGATCATATTGCAAATCAACATATTGAAATCGTTTAAACTTTTTTGATTGAAGCGAAAAATAGAGATTTTTTGCTCAATTGAAATCATTTTATGGTTGCATAGCATCGCTACGGAACAAAAAAATGATAAAAAGTGAGTGAAAAAGATCATTTTGCAGCCAATTAAAAAAAGTTTAAATGAGTTCCTATAAATAAATTTAAAATTTATTGAATTAATGGAGTATTTAGTATTTTAATTCGAATACTATTATTTTGTTTTGAGCGATTTATAATTTTGTAAAAATTGTTTTCGAAGCAGTAAATAGTGCTTTACGATTTATTAAAACAATTGATATACAGTACTTTATGAAATTTATTTTATATATTCGCTGCAATAATAATAATAATAATATAGTGATTTATGACTGGTAAAAAGAATGTGATTTATTTATTTTTGATATGTTTTGCATATTACTCTAATGCAGCAACGTATTATGTGTCAACTTCAGGGAATGATACTAATAGTGGAAGTTTAACAGCTCCTTTTAAAACTTTTGATAAAGCTATTGCTGTAATGCAAGCAGGAGATGAATGTATTATTAGAGGTGGAACTTACCGGCAAACATTAACAATAGCAAAAGATGGTACTACTGGAAATCCAATTACTTTTAAGGCTATGGCTGGTGAGGAAGTTTTTGTAAAAGCAACAGAATATGTAAATAATTGGACACTATATCAAAATAATATATACAAAGCCACGGTAAATATGAACCTTGGAGATTATAATCAAGTTTATGATACGGGCGAGTTAATGCAGATTGCTCGTTGGCCCAATGATACGGACGGGGATCGATTTACTATTGATGCTAAAGTTGTAACTTCTAGAGGTACAAGAGCCTCTATAGTAACCTCAGGCTTGCCTAATGTAGATCTTGATGGAGTTATGTTATGGTATTTGGGTGGTCATACGGGGACTAGTTGGACTAGACCAGCAACTTCTGTTACTACGACCCAAATTAATTTTGATACACTTCCTGATTCTTGGCCCTTTAACCCTCATAATCCTTCAATATATAGAAAATACGGTAAATTTGGAAGATATTATTTATTCAATAAATTATCTCTTTTAGATCAGGCAAAAGAATGGTATTACGAGCCAAATTTAAATACACTATATTTTAAAACAAGTACAGGTAATGCACCAGTAAACAATACGATTGAAGTACCACATCGGATACAAACGGCTAATATCACAGGAGATTATGTGATTATAGATGGGATTCATTTTTTTGGAGGAAAGGTTAGAATCCTTGGAAATAATGTTGTTTTTAAAAATAATAAAGTTATTCATGGTTTGGAAAGGACGGATAGTATAACCAATACTAGTGCTCAGATTACTGAAGCCTCTGTAGAGGTTATAGGAGATAATACTGTAGTTGAAAGTAATACAATTGAAGAAGGTAGTTTGTCAGGTGTCTTTATAATGAGTTTTGGAAAAGTTAATAATAGAGGTAAAAATTCTAGAATTGAAAAAAACACTATTAGATATTTTAATGCTTTAGGCATACATGCTAGTCCAATTCGTTCAAATTCTTCAGGAGTTAAAGTTTTAAAAAATTTGGTATCTCACAGTGCGCGAGATGGTGTTTACGTTGCAGGAAAAAATTGTGAAGTTGCTTATAATGATATCTCAAGATCTCAGTTGATTAACGATGATTCGGGAGTGTTTTATACAGTTGGAGAGAAAGAATATAAAAACACCGAAATACATCACAATTGGATTCATGATGCTGTAAGCCCTAGTTACTCTAATCAAAAAGCGGCGGGTATTTATTTGGATAATGATAGTAAAGGGTATTTGGTACATCACAATGTAGTTTGGAATGTTACTTGGACAGGTTTTCAGCTAAACTGGGAAAACAGAAATAACAATTTGTATCATAATACAGTATTAGATGTAGGTGATGTCATGGGGACATGGGTAAATGGACGCACACAAACAAATAACAATGTGTGGAATAATTACACTAATACGCAAGATTGGTTGACAGAACCTGGGTTTGACTTTAAAGATAATATTCTTGATGAAACAAATGTACTTGTCGAAGATATTGCAGCTGAAAATTTTATGCCTAAATCAGGATCTAGTTTGATTGATGCCGCAGGAGTAATTGCGGGATTTCCAAAGGATTTTAAAGGAAGTGCTCCTGATGTTGGAGCTTATGAGTTTGGAGGTACAATGTGGACTGCTGGTATTAATGCGGTTGAAGATACTCCTGTAAATAATATTTTTTCTTTTAGGGTATCCTCGACAGCAACGTCTATAAGTTTAGATGATTTGTCAAATCCTACGTTGGTTAATTCAGATGATAATTTTCAAGTTGAAATTTCAGGATTAGATCCTGCTAAAACATACAATTTATTTAATCAGCTAAATAATAAAAACACATCGGTCCAAGTAGCGGGTTTTCCAAGTACAGGAATAACAGGAGTTGAGAGTATTATAGTCGATGTAAATTGGAACGCTTTTCCAAATAACCCTTTAGTAACGAGTATTTCGGATGAGTTTGAATGGAAAAGTAAACTTTTTGTACCAGGTGAAGGTTTAGTTATGGAGATAATAATACCCGATATTTTATACGATATAACGCTATCTACACCAGATATTTTGATAAAAAAGAAAAGCTTGTCTGTTTTTCCAAACCCAACAAGAGGAGTGATCAACGTATCAGGGATTAACGAATCTTCAGCATCTTTTTTAATATTGGATGTAAACGGAAAGGAAATAAGAGAATCTAAAAATTTTGAAGGCTTAGAGAAAGGAATTTACTTTCTGCAAATAACAAATAGTCAAATTAATGTACTCAAAAGAGTAATTGTTAATTAATGGTGTAGTTATCTGCTAAGTCTTTATTCAAGTAAATCAAGATAAAGTTAAAATTTATAGTTTAGCTTTGAAGGCCTTATAGATTGGTTTATTAAGATGTAATAAGAAATTAGTTATAAAACCTCAGTCATAAAAGCTGGGGTTTTAATAGTTATAAGTGCTTCATTTTTCGAAACTATTTAGAAAAATAATAAAGTATTATTCTATATTTTTAAGTCCAGAGATTATGCATTAGTAAATTTATTACAGCTTATAGTTGCTAAAAAAAGAATACTAATTTATATTCTTTAATTTAATCAAAACAATGCTATGTTAAAATTGAAAAAAATAGGAGGACTTATTTTTTTCCAAATTTTAATACAAGTTCTAGTATACAACCATGCTAAATAAAGCCAATATTCCCTTAAAAATTTCGAGATCAACACATTTTTAGAGATAATTATTTTTTTTTAAAGATAAAAGCCAGAAAAAAAGACTGAATAAATTTTTCTAAAAAGAGTTTGAAAAAAAGTGTAGAATATTATGACAAAAAGTCTAATTTTAATTTTTCGGAAATGGTTTACAAGAATACATTTATATATAATAAAATTTAAAATAATGTCTGAAGTGTTAAAGGTAATTGGAAGTGAAGAATGGTGTGTATTTGAAGAGTTTGGTATTCCTGCAATAAAAGCAAGAGTAGATTCGGGAGCAAAAACCTCTTCAATTCAGGCAAATAATATTAAAATTATAAACATTGGTACTGAAGAGTGGGTGCGATTTGAAATTAATCCAATACAAGCTAATCGAAGTATTGTAGTGGTTTGCCAAGCAAAACTTCACGATAAAAGAATCGTAAAAAGTTCCTCTGGTATTTCTGAAAAGCGCCTAGTTATTAAAGCACCAGTAACTATTGGTGAAGATACTTTTGAAGTGGAAATGACTTTAGCAAATAGAGATGCTATGGAGTTTAAAATGCTTTTGGGTAGAGAAGCCTTAATAGAAAGGTATATGGTAGATCCTTCCAAAACATATGTACAACAGGATTTTTCAAAAGAAGAAATTCAATCTAAATACTCTTCGTTTATAAAAGAAAAAACAGGATTAAAAATAGCTATATTGGCAAGTAATAAAGACTTGTATAGTAACAAGCGTATTATGGAAGCTGGGATTGCTTGCGGTCATGAAATGGCTTTTTTAAATGTAGAACAAGCCTATATGAAATTTGATGCGATCGAACCTCAAATCCGCTATAGAGGAGGGAATATTATCGATAAATTTGACGCAATTATACCACGTATTAAACCTTCGGTTACTTTTTATGCCTGTGCACTATTGCGTCAATTTGATTCCATGGGAGCCTATTGTTTAAATTCTGCGGAAGCAATTACGCAATCTAGAGATAAATTAATGGCCACTCAAATATTTGCTAAAAATGATATTCAAATTCCAATTACAGGTTTTGCCAAATCACCATTAGATACCAAAGATTTAATTAAAATGGTAAATGGTGCGCCGTTAATAATTAAATTGTTAGAAAGTACTCAAGGAAAAGGAGTGGTGCTGGCAGAAACAGGGAAAGCGGCTGAGAGTGTGATTAATGCTTTTAAGAGTGTCCAAACCAATATTTTGGTACAAGAATTTATTAAAGAAGCTAATGGACAAGATATTCGCTGTTTTGTAGTAAATGGAAAAGTAGTAGCTTCCATGCAACGCCAAGCTGCTAAGGGAGAATTTAGAGCTAACATACACCAAGGGGGTAAAGCGTCAAAAGTTAAAATTACAGTCGAAGAACGTAAACTAGCAATTAAAGCAGCTAAGATTTTAGATTTACCAGTAGCTGGTGTGGATATTATTCGATCCAATAAAGGACCATTGTTATTAGAGGTGAATTCTTCACCAGGTTTGGAGGGTATTGAAAATGCTACAGGATTAGATATTGCAAACATTATGATAGAATCTATTGAGAAGAAGTTGAAATTTGTTAGATGATTGGGATTAAAATGCTTTTGTAAGAATATTTTCAATCTTTTTTAATCTATATTAAAAGACAGTTTGTCTATCGTGTTTTTAATTCCATTTTGTAATTCTTTAATAACAGGTTTTATGGTGCTTTAAGGAAGGTTTGTTATCTTAATATACATTAAGCCATCAACAACACCATTAAATACAAGGATCGATATTAAAAGCAATTACTTTAGCATTTTGTTTTACATATTTTTTGAGTAGTACAGGCATTTTTAAAATACTTGGTTCGAGATCATCAATAATCTTATCAAATTTATTGATATCATTTTTACTAGAAGTAAAGATGAATTTTTTGTCTTCCTCATTGAGTTTTACTTTAAACTCTTTTTTGGGATGAACATACTTTGCTTTTTCATCAACAAAATAATTTGATTTCATAAATTCGACCATAAGAGATTTAGAAAAATCTGAAAATTTATCGCTTATAGTTACCCCCCCGATTAAATAATTATGTTCAGGAAACTTTAATGTAGTATGTATAATTCCTTTCCATAAAAGAAATAAAGGCAAAGGTTTTTGCAGATATTTAGAAGTAATAAAGGCACGACCCATTTCAATAGACTCAGACATCATTTTATGTAGCTCTGATCCAAATCGAAATAAATCTTGTAAATATAATCCCTTAATTCCTTTATCTTTATAAATGTTTTTTCCTAAACCTAATCTGTAAGCGCCAGCAATCAGTATCCCAAAGAATTAGATGGTGGTTATAGGTATCAAATTTATCTAAATCAAAAGCTTTATTAGTGCCTTCTCCAATAGCTCGATAGGTGATTTCTCGCAATCGTCCAATTTCTTGAATTACATTTGGCATTTGCGCTTTTTGGGCTAAAAAAACTTCATAATTTCTAGATTGCAATAGTTTACATCCAATTTCTCTACAGGCTTCTATAATACTTAAGTTTCCTTTTGAAGTAATCTCTTTTGGTGATCGTTTTAATTTTACTTTGGAAGGAATAATATCTCTGAATTTTTCGTAGTCAATGGAGTTGTCTAAAATATATGTTTTTCTTCTCAAAAAGTTCGTATACGACTCTATATCTTTAAAATCCTGTTGCTCATTAATAGTTATAGGTTTGCCAATCCTGACTTTTATTTTACGGTATTTTTGAGTATCAATCTCCTTAGGTAATCTGGCAGTTCGAAGTAAATCGCTAAAAATAGCAAGCCTGTAAAATAAGGGGCTATTTTTTGCTTTAAAATATACAGGGATACAGGGACTTCACTTTTTTTAATTAGTTTAATTACACTTGGTTCCCATTGTTTATCGATATAAATTTTTCCTTCTTTTTTAGTGCTTACTTCACCAGCAGGAAAAATAGCTAAAGGACGCCCACTTTTTAAATGTAAAATACATTCTTTCATTCCAGAAATACTTGATTTTGTAGATTGGCTTTTATCAAACGGATTTACACCAATCAAGTAAGGTCGAAGTGGAGTCAGTTTTTGTAATAAAAAATTAGACATTAATTTAAAGTCAGTACGTTTTTCTAACAGTGTTTTTAACAATATGACACCGTCAATTGTACCCAAAGGATGGTTGCAAACAATAATAAAAGACCCAGTGATAGGAATACGTGTTAGGTCTTTTTCTGGGATTGAATATTTTATTTTGTAATAATTTAATATGCTATTTAAAAAAGTGATTCCTGTTTCTTTACAATATTTAGCATAAAATTTATTGATATTACTAATGCCTGTTAGTCGTAGTAAAATAATACTTAATAAATGACCAAAAAAGCCAAACTTATCTATGCTTAACGCTTTAGCGACATCTTTAGAGCTAACCAACTTCATGGTAATAACTGTTGTAAAGTTAAAAATAATAGCGGTAAATTTAAATTAAAATAAATTTTGGCAGGTGTTTTTTGATAATTATATTTTAGTATAAGCAAAAAGAATGAAAAAACTGGAGTCAATTCATTTTTTAGTTATGTTTGTAATATTAAATGTGTTGTTTTGTTAAACACACATTGCCCTATATAAATGAAAGGTTTTTTCATATTCGGGTTTAGAAGCATAAAAAAGTCTACTCCAAAAACTGCCTTAGGGATAAGGAGCCGAATCCTCAGGCTGACTTTTAAAATTCTACATATTTTACGATTTAGGTCGCATAATGTCTTTATGCCCATATCGGTTATTAAATATCGCATATAATCTTGTGCCTTATTTTTAGAAATAGTTTAATTGTTACATTTTAAAAACTTATTATTTACCAGTTATGAAAACTAAGTACATAGATTTAATTGAGCAAACTTTTGATTTTCCTCAGGAAGAGTTTAAGCTTAATGAAGACCAATTATCTTTCCACGGCATAGACCTTATGGGCTTGATAAATAAATATGGCACCCCATTAAAGTTTACCTATCTGCCAAAAATTTCCGAAAATATAAACCGAGCTAAAGGTTGGTTTGCAAAAGCTATAAGGGAGCATAATTACTCGGGAAACTACAATTATTGTTATTGCACTAAGAGCTCACATTTTCAACATATTTTAGATGAGGCTTTGAAAAATGATATTCATATAGAAACCTCTTCTGCCTTTGATGTAGATATTGTTGAAAATTTAAAAGCACAGGGTAAAATTAAAGAAGATACCTATGTGATTTGTAATGGTTTTAAACGCGGTCAATATGTTGAAAATATAGTACGCCTTATAAATAGCGGACACAAAAATTGTATCCCAATTATAGATAATTATGAGGAGATAAACTTGTTAACAGAGTTAACTGAAAAACCTTTTGAAGTTGGAATTAGAATTGCTTCTGAAGAAGAACCAAAATTTGAGTTTTATACATCACGCTTAGGGATAGGTTATAAAAATATTGTGCCTTTTTATAAAGATACTATAAAAGATAATCCACAAGTGTCTTTAAAAATGCTGCACTTTTTTATTAATACAGGAATCAAGGATAATTCGTACTATTGGAATGAATTACGTAAGTGTATGAGTGTTTATGTCAATCTAAAAAAAGTATGCCCATCGCTTAATAGTTTAAATATTGGAGGTGGTTTTCCCATAAAAAACTCATTGGGATTTGAGTTTGATTATCAATATATGGTTTCTGAAATCATCAATCAAATAAAATCTTCTTGTCAAGAAGCTGGAGTTACTGTTCCCGATATTTTTACAGAGTTTGGAAGCTTTACTGTTGGAGAAGGCGGAGGAGCTATTTATGAAGTACTCTACCAAAAACAACAAAACGATCGTGAGAAGTGGAATATGATAAATTCATCATTTATTACTACTATGTTGGATACCTGGGCTATTAATAAACGCTTTGTAATGCTAGCAGTAAATCGTTGGAATAAAAATTACGAGCGTGTGTTATTGGGGGGGCTTACGTGTGATAGTGACGATTATTACAATTCCGAACAACATATGAATGCTATTTATCTTCCAAAATACAGTAAAGAAAAACCCCTATATATAGGTTTTTTTAATACAGGCGCTTATCAGGAAAGTCTTGGCGGGTTTGGTGGATTGCAGCATTGCTTAATTCCGCAACCCAAACATATATTGATTAACAAGGATGAAAATGGCGATTTGAAAACGTCTGTTTTTTCAAATCAGCAAACTTCGGAGCAATTACTATCTATTTTAGGATACGATTATCAATTAAATAAAGCTTATGGAAATGGAGTTCCTAAAATAAATTCAATATTAGATAATTCTAACTTATTATAAATAATAGTAAAATGAACATGCCAAAAACATATGCGGGTATTCCTAGTGAATATGCAAGATTGGATAAATCAAAAGTAGTTTTAATTCCTGTTCCCTACGACGGTACAAGTACTTGGGGTAAAGGGGCGGATAAAGGACCAGAAGCTTTTTTAGAAGCATCGGAAAATATGGAGCTTTATGATATCGAAACAGATACCGAAGTTTATAGGCAAGGCATTTGCCTAACAGATCCTATTGTAGAAAATAGTACTTCAGAGGCAATGGTTACTGCTGTTTATGATTTTACAAAAAAACAAATTAAGCGTAATAAATTTGTAACTCTTTTTGGAGGAGAACATTCTATTTCAATAGGTTCAATTCGTGCTTTTAATGAATGTTTTGAAGATTTAACAGTATTACAAATAGATGCCCATGCAGATTTAAGACCAAGTTACAACGGCAATATATTTAACCATGCCTGCGCTATGCATGAAGCCAATAAAAACACTAATTTAGTGCAAGTAGGAATTCGAAGCATGGATATTTCTGAAAGAACAATAATGAATAAAGAAAATGTGTTTTTTGCTCATGAAATGGCTACAGATGATTATTGGATGGACAACGCAATTGATGCTATGGGAAAAAACGTATATATTACTTTTGATTTAGATGCATTCGATCCTTCAGTATTAGCTGCAACGGGAACCCCTGAGCCTGGTGGATTGTTCTGGTATGAAACATTAGACTTTTTAAAGCAAGTATTTAAAGGGAAAAATGTAGTTGGTTTTGATATTGTCGAGTTATGTCCTAATGCAAACAGTAAAGCATCTAATTTTGCTGCCGCAAAGTTGTATTACAAGATGTTGAGCTATAAATTTTCTAGTTTAGATAATGATTTAGACGATGATGAAGGTAATAGTAAATATAAAATTGAAGGAATAAAAAATAGTCTAAAAATTCAAGAAAAATAAGATGTCAAAAGGAGCAGTTTCAGAATTCATAGAAAAATATTATTTACATTTTAATGCAGCTACTGTCGTAGATGCTGCTAAAGCATACGAAAAGCAATTAGCCGGGGGATCTAAAATGTTGGTTTCATTAGCGGGAGCAATGAGTACAGCAGAGTTAGGGAAGATTTTTTCAGAAATGATTCGTCAAAAAAAAGTGCATATTATTTCATGTACAGGAGCAAACTTAGAAGAGGATATTATGAATTTAGTGGCTCATAGTCATTACAAACGCGTGCCCAACTATAGGGATTTAACACCAAAGCAAGAGTGGGAGTTGCTGGAAAAAGGGCTTAATCGTGTTACTGATACCTGTATACCGGAGGAGGAAGCATTTAGAAGGTTGCAAAAGCATATAGTCAAACTTTGGAAGGATACTGAGGCCAAGGGAGAGCGTTTATTTCCTCATGAGTTTATGTATAAAATGTTACTTTCAGGCGTTTTAGAAGAATATTATGAAATAGATTTAAAAGATAGTTGGATGTATGCTGCTGCTGAAGCAAATCTGCCAATGGTAGTGCCCGGATGGGAAGATAGTACCATGGGTAATATTTTTGCAAGTTATGTAATAAAGGGAGAGTTGAAAGCTACAACTATGAAATCTGGTATTGAATATATGACAACACTTGCTGATTGGTATACTGACAATTCTAAAAAGGGGATAGGTTTTTTTCAAATAGGAGGAGGTATTGCTGGAGATTTTCCTATTTGTGTAGTACCAATGTTATACCAAGATATGGAGCGTACAGATACACCATTTTGGAATTATTTTTGTCAAATAAGTGACTCCACAACAAGTTATGGGTCTTATTCAGGAGCAGTGCCTAATGAAAAAATAACCTGGGGGAAATTGGATATAAATACACCTAAATTTATAATTGAATCGGATGCGACCATTGTTGCACCTTTGATATTTGCTTATCTATTAAATATGTAAAACTAAGTCACTATCAAAAAAATCAAATTTAAAAAAGGTGATTGTCGATTACAATAAGTTAAATGATATTATTTTAAACCTATTGATTAGTAAATATCCTCATGGATACGATGACGATGATATAATTACTTTTTAAAAAATTCGAAAAATGAATTAGTAGAGTGTGTTGAGGTTTCAAACGGAGAAACATTATATAAGGTCAAAATAAGTACTAAGTTAGAATTGAATCCAGCATGATTTTTATAATACGGATTCTGAAGACCTAAATACTCCGGAAGATTTAGAATATTGAATAAAATAATGAAGAACAAGAAGATTCAAATGACACGCTTAATAGCAATTAAAGAAGACTGTATTTTAGTTTTAACTAAAAATGAAGAGATTTAAAATATTCTTTAGCTGGAGGAATTAAAAAGAAAAATGAGACTGCTTTAGTTTCGTTAATAAGAGAAACAAAAGAGGAAATAGGAATTAGTTTAAAAGCGAGTGAGGTAGAATTATTATCAACTTCAGTAATTATAAAAGAAAATAGTAATAAAAAACTATTTTATAGTAGATGGAACAGATTTTAAACCTCAAAATTTAGAGCCTGAAAAATTCAAAATAATACAATGGAAGCCTTGGTATTTAGCTGTTAAATATATGGATAAAGCAGATAGTAAGACGGTAAAAGAGTATTATAAAAGCGCAATAGCTACAGCAAAATAATAACAAATAAAAATTAAAGCAAATTAAAAGCGAGAATACTACTTTTTTTAAAAACACGTGTAAATAATACTTGTCTGTTTACTAAAAGCAACCGACTTGAGGTGTTAAAATTCGGTAATTACAATTTACAATAACAATTAAAATTTAATTACAATGAAAAAAATAATATTAGTAGTAGTAGCATCATTTTTGTCAATTGGTTTAATCAGGACGTAATTTAGATGTTAAAAATGAGTTGTTTATTAATTTAATAGTAAACGAGACAGTAACAGCAAAATTTGATGGTTATGATGAAGATTTAGAAACCTATGATTTTACTTATGTAGATGATGAGGGGGATGAAATTTTAATTAGTTTTAATAAAATTTCTAAAGAGGCATTATTGCAATTTGATTTGATGCAAGAATCATTTATCGGTAAGGAATTTAAAATTAGTTACAAAATAGAAACCATTCTTGAAGAAGAAGAAAATGAAGAAGAGGGAGTTGAAAGTTATACTATTATTGATCTTGAATTGAAACAATAAAAAGAGTAGATCTTTCTGTTAATAATTAGAAGTAAGCCGGATTATGAACATTAAACTGCTATAATTTCGGCTTATATGTAAAAATTAATTGAAGTATTTTTAAACTTGATTTTAGAATTATGAACAGTGTTAATATCTCGATCTGTTTTAAATATAAAATTGAGAGTTTGTAAGTCAAAGTCTAATATTAGATTTTAAAAAAAGTATAAATGAATATACAGGATATTGAAAATATCGAACTTAAACTTTTAGAAATCTCAGATTATGAGGGGTTAAAAGAAGCTATGGTCGTAGCTTATACTTCAATGCCAGATGCCTATTGGCAAGAAAAACAGATTGAAATACTATTAAGTAAATTTTCTGAAGGACAAATCGTAATAAAAGTAAATGGACAAATAGCAGGTTGTGCACTTAGTATTATTTTAGATTACGATAATTTTAATGATTTCCAAACTTATCGACAAATAACAGGTAATTATTCGTTTGATACACATAGCGACAATGGCGATATTTTATATGGTATTGATGTGTTTATTAAACCTGAGTATCGAGGTTTGCGTTTAGGAAGAAGACTTTACGATTACCGAAAAGAGCTGTGCGAGAAACTAAATTTAAGAGGGATTGCCTTTGGTGGACGAATTCCAAATTATCATAAATTTTCAGATAGACTTACACCTAAAGAATACATCGATAAAGTAAAGGGAAAAGAAATACAGGATCCAGTTTTAAACTTTCAGATTTCTAACGATTTTCATCCTTCAAAAATATTAAAGGGGTATTTAGAAGGAGATAAAGATTCGAATGAGTTTGCGGTTTTGTTGGAATGGGATAATATCTACTACGAGAAGCCTAACAAAAAAGTAGTAGCCAATAAAAAAATAGTTCGTCTTGGGCTAATACAATGGCAAATGCGCCCGTATTCAAATTTAGAGGAGTTACTTCGTAATGCCGAGTATTTTATTGATGCAGTAGCGGGTTATCGATCTGATTTTGCACTATTTCCAGAATTTTTTAATGCGCCGTTAATGGCGGAAAATAATCACTTACCAGAATCTGAAGCAATTCGAAAACTAGCGGAATATACAGAAGCAATTGTTCAAAAATTCTCTGATTTTTCAATTACATATAATATTAATATTATTTCTGGAAGTATGCCTGAAATAAGAGAAGGGAAACTTTATAACGTAGGATATTTATGTAAACGAGATGGGGTAGTAGAACGATACGAAAAATTACATGTAACACCTGACGAAGCTAAAGTTTGGGGGATGCAGGGCGGTAGTAAATTACAAACTTTTGATACAGATTGTGGTAAAATAGGAATCCTAATTTGTTATGATTCTGAATTTCCTGAGTTGAGTAGGTTACTGGCAGACCAAGGTATGGATATACTTTTTGTGCCTTTCCTTACCGATACTCAAAACGGTTATTCTAGAGTTAGACATTGTGCCCAAGCAAGAGCGATAGAAAACGAATGTTATGTAGCTATTGCAGGGAGTGTAGGTAATTTACCAAATGTGCACAATATGGATATTCAATTTGCACAATCTATGGTTTTTACACCTTGTGATTTTTCATTCCCAACAAATGGAATAAAAGCTGAAGCCACTGCAAACACAGAAATGATTTTAATTGCAGATGTAGATATTGATTTGTTAAGAGAATTAAACCAATTTGGGGCAGTAAAAAATTTAAAAGATCGTAGAAAGGATTTGTTTGAATTAAAATTAAAACCGTAATTTTAGGAGATTAATTTTCTGAAAATAAAAAGAAGTTCATTAATTTAATTTTAAAGGACTTCTTTTTGTTTTTTAGAGATGAATTCATGTAATAAGATTCCAGTAAGATAATGTCTACACTATAATACCCATTACTTATTATTTATATAAATAATAAGTTCTAAAAATATAATAGTATTTTCAATTTTAAGAAAATCCAATATTTGGTTTATTTAACAAATAATGTTTCAAAATTTTAATAGTATTCAGAAGAATTTAGATGAAATAATAAGCGAACAATTGCCTATTATTTTTACTTCCAAGATTAATATACATCAGTTATTTATCTTTGATTTGTTAGACTTACAGCAAGGTTTAAACGAAATAGATTTTAATAAAAATACTCAAACTCAGATTTTGGTTGCTTTAATGAAGTATAAGGAAAGAACTTCCGAAATACTTCAAGATTATATTAGTACCTACAGCAAAACAAGTTTAAAACCTGCTTTTACTTCTTACTATAAGGCTATTGATTCGTATACGGATTCTTTAGATAGTTCGGTAACAATTGTACAGGATAAAGATCGTTTTCATGCAACTTCTGAAGATACAAAATTTGTAAAGCTTAAAAAATTTGTAAAACGAAGCGGTTTTAAAATAGAAACGTTCCCCAAGCGGGTGGGGTATGCTATAAAAGGATTTCAGAAAAAAGAGCAACGATCAATTTCTTATTGGGAACAAAAAATAGCACTCCAAGGAGTAACTTCTTATTATTATAATACGGTATTGTTAGAGCGTACTGAAGCGCTTTTTGCAAATATCAGTAAGGAAATAGCACAAACAATAAAAGATTGTTGGGATACCGATCATCAATTAGACAAACAACTTATTGATTATGTAGAAAACGGCAATCAATTTCAGGCGCCCGATACAGTTAGTAAACGGGAAGCCCTTAAAGTGCGCTTTAGCGAGCTTGAAAAAAATATTGTTGAGGAGTTGAAAGAAATTCAAAAATCTACGGCATTAGATTACGAAATAGCACTTTCTAAATCGGGAACATTAGAGCTCAATAATGCCAAATTTTCAGAACCTAAATTGGCTGAAGCAAAAGCATCAGCTCAAAAAAACAGATTAAATCAAGCCGGAAGATGGAATAATGCTTTTTTAGTTTTAACTGATGATTGGGGAGTAGATTTAGAAATTTATAGGCTTATTTTCAAAACAAATCAAAGTTATGTAAAGCTTGAAAATCAGGTCAAAGAGAATTCCAAATTAATAGTTGAACAACTGGACCTTTTAAAAGAGTATCAGCAAGGTGATTATGATCGAATAAAAAACACAGTAAGTAACCAGGAATTATCAGAAGCTATCCATGCTGAATTAAAAGCATTAAAGCTTAAATACAATGCACGATTATTACCTACAGTCACTCAAAAAATAAGTGAATTAGAACTTACTTCAGTTATCAACTCTTTTGAGAGTACTTTAAATAGTTTGCTGCAAAAAATTTCCAAAAAACGAACATTATCAAAGGATTTTGATTTTTTGTCACCCATACCAGCTTCTGGTTTTAGTAGTTTTTCTCCTTATGAGTTAATAAATTACGAGAGTTGGCCTGTTTTTTTGAAGCAAATTAATAAGGCAAAGGTCGAAATGACCTTGAAGTTTAATGACACTATACAGACATTAAATGAACTTAGCAATATTGTTCAGTTTAACCTAGAGTCCTCACTAGCATTACTAGAAGAAAATCAAAGTAGTAAAAACGATGCAAAAAAAGTAGCTATCGAAGGTTTGCAACGGAATTTAGATAAGCTAGACAATATGTACCCCAAAGTAGAAGCATTTGGTACAGATGTAAGCAAAATTTTACAGGATAGTATAATTCAGTTCAAAGACAGTATAATAAGCTTTACGGAGAGTGAAAACATACTACAGCTTAAATTAGTTATAGCAAAAGCCAAATCAATTGAAAAAAGCAAAGAGGTTAGAAATAAAATTAAAGGGTACATAATTTATGCTATTCCCTTAATTAGGGCCGGTGTAATAAAATACTATTTACAATCCGTAGGTTTTGTTAAATCAAAAATGCTTAGGTACGGACTGTTAGCTTCTGAAAAAACAATAAATAAAGAGCTTTCTGATTTTTTATTAGAAGCAGAAAAATCGGTTAATAAGTTACCGTTTATTTATCAACGTTTATTTCGTTCTGAAACTTTAACTAATGAATCGTTTTTTTCTGGAAATCAAACTGCCTTAGAAACTTTAACTACAGCTTATAATTTATGGGAAAATGACCGATATCGAACCACCATAATTATCGGTGAAAAGGGATCGGGAAAGACTTCACTCCTAAACTATTTTTCAAAAAAGAAAAAAATTTCTTCGCAAACAATAACGTTGCGAATTAAAAAAACTATCTATACAAATGCACAGCTATTTGCTTTTTTATCAGAGGAATTTTCAAAAGAATTAACTTCAGTTGATGCGCTGATAAATTTTTTAAATACTTCAAAAAAGCAGTCTATAATAATTGAGAATTTACAACATTTATATATAAGAAAAATTAATGGTTTTGAAGCATTACATACTTTGTTGGAGGTAATAGCACTAACAGAAACCAATATATTTTGGATGACGACTTGCTCAAAATATAGCTATAATTATTTAAATAAAACAATTTTTTTATCCGAACAGTTTACAACGGTTATCGATTTAGATGATGCTAATATTGAAATTTTAATAGAAGCGATTTCGGTAAGACACAAGGCTAGTGGTTATGGACTTTATTTTGAGGAACCGCCTAAGGAGTTCTTGAGTAAGAAGTACCAAAAAGAGAACTCAGAATTGGAAAGGCAAAAATTTTTAGAACGTGATTTTTATGAAGACCTTTTCAAGATCTCAAAAAATAATTTTAAGATAGCTTTCATGTATTGGTTAAGGTCAGCAACATCGGTACAGGGAAGTAAAATACATTTGAGATCGCTTAAAGAGATTGATTTATCTTTTATAGAGCATTTGTCTACAGGGAAGCTTTTTGTACTAAATATTATTTTACATCACGAGCAACTTAAGTTAGAGCATATAGCTGATATATTAGGCTTAAATACTAACGAGATTAAAAGATTAACAAACTCCTTATTTGAAGATGGTTTGTTAATAAAGAATGAAGAATACTTTACGATTAATACTTTACTATACAGGCAGGTAATTGCCTTGTTAAAAAGTAAAAACTTTATACATTAAATAATGCTTAAAAAAATATTTTCGAGTATTTGTTTTCTTATTATTACAGTAGCATTTGCTCAGTCTAAAACAGAAACAAAGCCAGCTAAAACCGCAATTACTATAGTTGCGGATACTTTGCAAATAGCTGTAACACCAGTTGGTAAAATTACAGAAAAAGCTACGAATACACCTAAAATAGCTCAGAATATTGTTAAAAAATTAACGCCTCCACCTATTTGGAAATTCTTCTCAATAGGAAAAATTTTATGGGCTGTTATATTTCTAACAACAGGTTATTTTTTAATTAAATTTATAGTCTCCGTTTTAGAGCGCTTTGCCGAAAAATCAGCAAATAAAAGAATTACAATAAAAGGAATAATACCAATAATCAAAATTTTTGGTTGGATTTTGATAGTGATACTTATTATTGTAGGAATATTTAGGCCTCCAGCCGCTACTTTAATTGCCGTGTCTGCTTCATTAGGTATCGCTATTGGTTTTGCAGCTCAGGATATTCTTAAAAATATTTTTGGAGGAGTTATGATTTTATTAGATCGCCCTTTAAAGGTAGGCGATAAGATTGAAGTTGGTAGTCATTATGGCGAAGTTGTAGAAATAGGCTTACGTTCTATCCGAATTGTTACTGCGGATGATTCGTTGGTAAGTATCCCAAACGGAGAACTAATGAATAACTCCATTTCCAATTCAAATACAGGAGAAGCAAATTGTCAGGTAGTGGCTGAAATTTATTTGCCCATAACTGTAGATACAAATAAAATTAGGCAAATGGCAATTGAAGCAGCTCAGGTTTCTAAATACATTTATTTGAATAAACCTATTGCAGTGTTGTTTTTTAATGAAGTTAAGGAAAGAAGGTCTTATTTAAAAATGAGGTTGAAGGCCTACGTAGTCGATATTAGGTATGAATTTGCTTTTAAAAGTGATATGACAGAGATTGTTATGCGACAGCTTATTGAAGAAAAATTAATTGATCCTAAAGATCTGATGTAGCAGTGTTACTTGCGGAAAACTCTTCAGGACTTGCTGTAAAAGTAACATCTTTCGAATTATCTAAAATCTCGATCCCTCGTTGGATCACAAGCGAGTTTGGAATCGTAATGTTACGATTATCATCTGTTTTCATAAACAAATAAAAACCAGTAATATCTTTAACCTCCCCTGACCAATCAAAATCCTTGTCCAAAACCCGAATACGATCTCCTATTCTTAAAGGGTGGCTAAAAAATAATATAACACTTGCTGTTAAATTGGATAAAATTGACCATTGTGCAAAAAAACCAACTCCTAAAACAGCTAAAACGGAAGAGATAAAAACTAAAAACTGGTTATGATCTACTCCCCAAATTATAGCAAGTCCAGAGGCTGTTATTATATAAATAAAAAGGTAACTTATACTAAATATTACTTTTTTTCTATTGATGTCAATAGCTCTAACAAAACTGAATCTACGAATGTATCTTTTAGTGAGGAAAATCACTAAAGCCATAATCATAAATAATGTTATGGTATAAAAAACTTCTTTATTGAAGGTAAACATAGCAATTATATTTGGAAAACAAAATTATAGTTTAAAATGGAATTTAATTCCATTTTAAATTATAAAATTCTCAAAAGTTTGAAGTCTTGTATATTTACAATAGCATAAAACTAAATTAGAGGCATTACGTCACACTAATTTGTTTCAGCGTCTCATCAATTAGATTGCTCGCTTAATAGTTATGTAATGTCATTCTGAAATAAGTTCATAATAATATATCTATCATAAAATCAAACTTTTATTAACCGATATCAGGTTATTTAGTTTTCTGAATCTCCTATAAATTTTATTGGCTTATTTCAGGACAAGACCATGGAATAAATAGAAAAAGCCAAAATCTAAATTAGATTTTGGCTTTTTCTATTATTATAGTATCCTCAGACTATATACGGTATTTTAGTCGTTAAATTGATCTTCAGAAATATCATCTGTAGCCAACCCATTACCTCCATTGTTATCTACATCTAAAGATAATTCATACGACGGTAATTCAACTCCCTCACTAGTTCTTATAGGAGAGAAATCAACGATATCTCCACCTTTTTCATACTGCGGATTTTTAGTAAACTTCCCAGTACATCTTCCACTAAGACTTGTTTCTTTCCACAATTGCCCGTAAGCTATTTTTAAGTAATATTTCCCTTTGGGAATATTTTTCATATCGTGATTATCACCTGCTTTAATAAAAGCGATTCTATAAGTAACCTCATCGCCATTGGGTGTATCAATTTTTATTAATTTAACTACAGCTTCAGTTTCTGAACCTTCATTTTTAATTTTCAAATGGTTATCCATTTTATAATCAAATTCAGGAACAATATTTAAACATTGAGGAGTTTCTCCAGTTTCATATTCTGTTTCATCCCAATCTTCATATTCATCAGATACTGGTTCAGAAGCAGCTTTTTCAACTTCCACTTCTTGATATACTATTCTTTCTACCACTTTTTGTACTGGCGCAGCAATAGCAATTAAATCACTATTTTTCATAAAACCGTTTGTATTACCAAACTGAACGGCCCACCAATCTCCATAGGAATCATCCATTAATTGAACTTGGTCTCCCTTATTCAATTCTTGAATTACCGAAAAGACTGCTTTGGGTCCACTTCTAATAAAAGATGTAGGGACTGATACAAAATAAAGTTCTTCTTGTGCTACGAGTTGAGTTAAACTTAAACTCAGAAAAACAACGATTGAGGCTAAAATTGTTTTCATAATTATATTATTAAGATTCTAAACAAATATTTCAATTAATATGCCAAATTGGTTGACAAAGATATATTTGTTATTTCAAATATAGTCCAAATTAATGATAAAATCGATGAAAAGCACGTTTTTATCACTTTAATACACCTTTTTCCCTTTTTCAGCAATAAAATCACCTTACAAAGCTATAAGGATTGACTAATTTTGCAAAAAAATCAATGCTCAATATCTTTATAGACTTGATTTTTAGATAGTAATCGGTAAGTTCCTAGTGTAGTATTTTCTAATTTTATATTCATTATTCTAGTTCGTTTTAGACGAATTACCTCATATCCTAAGTACTCACACATCCGTCTAATTTGTCTATTTAAACCCTGAGTTAAAACAATTCGAAATGCAAATTTTGTAATTAATTCTACTTCACATTTTTTTGTTATAGTATCCAAAATAGGAATTCCGTTACGCATTCTATCCAAAAAATCCTGATCTACCAATTTATCTACTGTTACTATGTATTCTTTTTCGTGATTGTGTCTAGAACGTAATATTTTGTTTACCACGTCACCGTCATTGGTTAGAAGGATCAAACCTTCACTGGGTTTATCCAATCTGCCAATTGGAAAAACACGCTCTGGATAGTTAATAAAATCTATAATATTATCCGAATCCCTTGTATCTGTAGTACACACCACACCTACAGGTTTATTAAAAGCTAAGTATACATGTTCTTTTTGAATTCCTTGTATTTTTTGTCCGTCAATAAATATAGTATCTTCTTTATTAACCTTTTGCCCCATTTGTGGGGCTACGTCATTTACAAGTATTCTCCCTTCTTCAATCAATCTATCCGCCGCCCGTCGAGAGCAATATCCTATTTCACTTAAATATTTATTGAGCCTTGTTAAATTCTCCAATTTTATTTTGTTTTAAAACAAAAATACTTAAAAAAACAAAAGCCCCCGCAATGCGAGGGCTCTGATAAAATATATTATTTATTTTCTTTTTCTATAATTAGAAAGAGTAGATTGCTCCTAACATGAAAGAAGCTAAAGATTTCTGAGACTTACCATTAAAATCTGCAAATGTATCTTCATTATTATCCGAAGAATCTATTCTAAATTCTGGCTTAATTGTTAAAGCTCCTGAAGTAAATGAACCGGTTAAAGTAGTTGCAAAAACAGAACCCTCTGCTTTTTTATCAAGTGTTAATGCACCAACACCGCCTTCAAATTCAGCAAAATACTCCCCTCTTAGACCTAAAGTAAATGCTTCTGATATTGCATATTGAGGATATAAAGCCACACCATAAAAACCTGAATTATCTGGATCCTTAGCTCCCTCAGTTAAATTCTCAAAACTTGTAGTATTATACGTTGCGTTAACTCCTAAATAAAATTCTTCTGAAACATCCCAACCTGTAGTCAAATCAACCTGAAATGTATTACCCGTTTTGATTGAATTTGTAATAGTTCCCGATTCATCCCTATCTACTTCTATAGAATTATTTATAGATGACACATCTCCTTGGTTACCATATAAAACATTCAAATAAGCACTACCTGTGTCATTCGAATAACCTAATTGTAAACCTCCAGTATACTTACCTGCCTGATTAGCTTCTGTAAAATCAGTAGCATTCATAACGGAAGCCATTAAAGACCAATTATCATCAATAGCAAAATCTGCTTTTAAACCTGTATGAGAAAATGGTCCGTATGAAAACATATATGATGTAGAATAATTAAAATTTCCCGTTGGAGAAATCACTTCATATCCTAAAAAAGTATTAAAATTACCAAGTGTAAAAGTTACAGCATCTGAAGCAGCATATGTAACATATAATTGATTAATAATATTTGAAGATCCAGTAGAATTAAAAACAGCATCAGCACCTCTTGGCCCATACACTAAATCTGCTACAAAACCTACTTTACCTAGTTGCTTCGAAGCAATTAAGTTTACCATCCCTAATGCAAAACCGTCTCCATTAGCAAAAGAAGTGGCAGGAGCCGACGCACCATTACCATTTTTCCCATTCAAATTAGCCCTAAAATAAGCATCAACGGAACCTGTTAGTTCGATTCCTTTTGATTCTTCTTCTTGTGCAGTAACAGTAAATCCTGCTAAAGCGATTGCTGCAATTGCAGTTCCTTTAAAGAAATTTCTTTTCATAATAATAGTTAATAGTTATTAAACTTTTTCTCATAAAAATAAGTATTACTACTTATTTTGAGGTCAAAAATAAAATATAGCTACGTAGTCACCAAAGGAAAAAGGTTTTTATATGCCATTTTTATTGATTCTTTAATTTTTAAATAAGAAAATATTGAATACTTATTTTCAAAGCACTATATTATAAGGATTTCATTAAAAAAAGCTGCAATTGTAGTTTTTTATTTAAAATAACATCAAAAAACCCAGTAAATACTCAATAATAATTATGTGAATATTATTAAGTATTAATTTTGCTTTTCTAAATAAATTATGTTGCCTTTACTTTTTTTTGGTTGCTTCGGTGTTTTTGGCTGGGCTTTTGGTAGGTGTAAAACCTCTGTTTCTTTTTCTGAAAGTTTAATTAAGACTTCTAAGTTATTGAACAATTCGTACAACCAATCGCTTTTATGGTTTTGTGTTTTTAATTTTTTTAATACTTTTTCTCTTACTCCTATATATTCCTCAAACCTCAACCTTAATAGCCCTGAGTTATTATGTTTTAAAAGCTTCCATTTAAGTGTTGATGCTTTTTTTCCTCCAAGACCATATATGCGTTGTACAATTAATGTATCAGAAATTAATTGATTTTCGACTGTTACCACCCCCTTTTTACCAAAGTCTGCTTTGAGCTGACTTAATAATGGATCTTTATTTGAAGAGAAAAAAAACTTTTTAGGGTTCATTGTATTCCAATTTCTCCAATTTTCGAAGTTTATAAGTTGCTTTTTAATTGGAGTAAGTGTAAATGAATTATAAACTACTTTTTCCTCTTTAATATATATAGATGGTAAAGTTGCTACGTAAACGCTTAAAAAAATGAACGAAAATGCTCCTACGATTAGTGCTATTTGAAGAAATTTTAACATTTTTTAAAAATTTAAGTACACTTTTAAACCAAATAAAAACAATACGAAAAGAATAAAAAAGATTAATACCCAGAAACTTCCTTTGTAGTGTTTAGTATGAATTTTTACATCTTTCCTATAACTAAAGATCATAAGAGAAACAAACACAATTATAAAAAAAGTTACAAAAATAATCCTGCCTGTAGTAAATTCCATAAATAAAAAATTTACTCAAAGATAGAGAAACAAAAAGCCTTTCAAAAATTTGCTAGAGTTTTATGAAGTTTGAAATGTTGGACTACCTAGCTTTTATTGAACAATTTTTCAACAACCTACTTAAGCAACTATTTTGGATTTGTTATAAAAGTTATTCCATTTGATGTGTGTGTTGTAATTTAAGAATGTATGTAGTCTTTTGCGATTATACCAAACTTTAATATATTCAAATATTGCGGTCTTAGCTTGTTTCTGATTTATGAATTTAGTGTAATATATCATTGCAGTCTTCAAGGCTTTAAAAAAGACCTTAACCTAGGGTTGTAAAATCAATTGCCTTTTCTACTCATACTTTGCGTGATAAGCAGATTTATTTTAAGCGCTTTTCTAAATTCTTTAGAGGCATATTGCCCCCTCTGTCCAAATGAAAAATAAGAGGAGCTTCAGTAGTTTGTTCGCTGATTACTATTTTCCATGCGGGTAGTATTGTTTTGTTTGTGTCCATAGTTGTAGATAGCGTCCAACCTATTTATTACTTGCCTGTCATAAAGATTTATGACCATGATTAAGTATAATCAACCTCTATTCATTTTTAATGTAAGTTATATCGAAGACCCAAGCTTGATTTAATCGAACCATTTTAAAATCTCTACTTAATATATTTTTGCAAACAGTTTCTTTGTGATTGGAATCAGTAGTAACTTTAAATTTCTTTTTTGTAATACTTCTCCCGCCATTAATTCGCATAAGTTTGTTTCCTCTGTTTGGAGATGTGTTATGGCATTTTGATTGTATTAGTCATAAAAGTAGTCGAGAGTTTAGACAAAATCAGAAAATATACTTTGACCGTGTAGATCAGGGAGGACAAATAATTGCACAAAGAGGTAAGGATAAATTATATATTCTAATCCCTATTAATGATGATTTATATTTTGATGCTGAAATGTTAGATAAATTAAAAACAAGTTTGCTGGAGGTGGGGAGGGAGGATACTAAGAAAATTAGCACATCTAAAGAAATTAGTGAGTTATTAGGTTTATGAATTAGATTTTAGCATTTTCAAAAACAGCGCTTTCAGAGATAGAAAAGGACAAGAAATCTGGAAATAAATCATTGCTAAAAATGTTAAAACAATTACTTCCTGAATTAGTGAAACACACAATGACAGATATTGGTCAGTCAAAATTATTAAAACATAATTTATCAGGAATTTATTCTCGTTTTATCAATCAAAAGCATCGTCTAGTTTATAAAATTCAAGAAGAAATAATTACTATTTATATTATGGGTGCTCATTCACTTTATGGAAAAAAATAAACAAATAAAAATTCTTGGGGCTATTCATGATATTGACTTAGACACTATCGCTTTTTTAGAATAGAAAACTTGCAAAAAAACAATAGCGTTTCTAGTGCAAACTTGAAGCGCTATTGTAATCTTTTAAGCATATTTTAATTGAAGGATAGCTTGCTTTGGATAACTAACCCTTCAAACTATAATGATGGTATAGTTAATTAAATTTATACTAAAGTAATCTCAATACTGCTTATAGTTATTCAATTTGTAATTTAAAAGTTAGCGAAAAATCAAAATAGAATATTAGTTCTCAAAAATAAGGGGCTTTAAAAAGCTATAATATTTTTTATTTTATATTAAATAGAACCTTGAATTAGAGTTATACCTTCTAAAAATAATCTTAAAATTACAATTTTACTTGAAAAATTAGACACAGCTAGCTATTATCCAACAATTTGTTATGTTTTTTAATTCCTTTAAATATAATTTTTCCATTTTCAGGAAGTCTATTTTAAATATTCTTGATCCTGTAATTAACGTTTTGAGACTGAAAGCATTGATATCGAAATTAATACATTAAAAAATTAATTTAGCCACATAATGATTCCTGTAAGAAAAACTGAACTTCCTATATGTTTAAAGGATTTGACTTACCCTATATTCAGTTTGAATGCAAAATTAACAATAATGCATTACAACAATCTTATCTTTTTTATTAGTTATAACGCAGGTTTAAGATATTCAAACTTAGATTGCCTGTTTTTTGTTATTAAGCATCAGGGCGTCCTTTAAGGCGCTTATCAATTTTTCTTTTTTTAAGAGTAACCTCTTTCATTAAATCCATTAATTTGGGGTCTTTTGTTTCTTTATAAATATCATTAATTGCTAAAACAACTTTTTTTCCCATTCGAGAAGCTTTGACTCTATCACTTGTGGATAGGTTTCTCATACTCATTTCAATATACTGATTAGCTTCTTCAATAGTATCTGCCATATTCTTACTATTTAATTCATAAATTATTTTAATAAATCTACTTGTCTTTATAAATACCAGAGTCTATGAATAATAATTTTATAGACTCTTGAAGTATTGATCATGTAATTTTCAAACCTACTATATTATCTGCAATACACAAAATACTAGCCTTAAAATAAAAAAAAAATTCATTATTAATGATTTTCAAATTATATTATTCTGAAAAAAAATAGTTTTTAGCTCAAACCGTCTTCAAAAATGATTGTGTTTTAAACTTACTCTGTTGTGAATAATTCTTATGACTACATAAAAAACGTTCTATCTTAGTTTTTCAAATATACCCAAAATCTTTTTTATCTTTTCAATGTAATGTCTTTCAAAAATTTTATAAGCTCTAAACCCTACCATAACTTCAAAAAAAACAATTTGTATTTAAAATAGAAAGAAAATAGAGAATAATATATGCCTATTACTTTCATTTATCTATCTACTTTTTCGGATCATCTATGTCTTCGGAAAAGCAGTAATCTCATAAGCTGCAGAAGCAACCGCTAACTTGCCGTTTGACTTGTTTATGGCTTCTAACATGGTTGCAAATAGTGTTGATTTAGTGCCTCTGCGTGATTTGTAATCAACCACATAGCGCAATGTAAATGTGATCCAATTTTCGTCGAATGACATGGTTACCATAGGCTGTACTTTTGCATTTTCAATATTATAAGTCCCGATCATTTCATTCCAAGAAATTTGAGACGAATTTGAAAAATCGCCTACTACTTCTTTTAATATTTTATTAAAAATTTCTTCGGCATATTTATAGTCATTGTTTGTTTTTATAGGAATAGTTATTTCGTCCCACAAAAAAGGAAAATCTCCCGAATAATTATATACAGGCTCTTTAAACACAAAGCTATTGGCTACTCTAACAATTTTACCGTTATATAAGTCGCCATTTACCCAATCCCCTATTTCCATTAAGGTTGTTCTTAAAATTCCAATATCAATTACATCTCCTTTAATTCCACCTAATTTTACACGATCTCCAACTTTAAAAAAGTTACTAGAAAATATAGATATATATCCCGCAACACTAACTATAACCTCTTGCAAAGCAAATGCAATACCAGCACCTGCAACTCCTAAAGCTGTGCCGATACCTGATAATTTTGCATTAAAAATGAAAAGAATTCCTATTATAAAAAGTATGTATCCTAAAAAATTTACAAACTTTTTTAATTTGTATTTGGAGTTATTGTCCTTTGCGATCTTAAAAACACCTTTATGTAGTATTTTTAATAAAAAATAAACAACAATAAATATTAATAGGTTCTTCGCCAAAAGTTGTGGATTAAAGGTTTTTACAAAAAAAACAAAATTTTATGAAAGAGTCATTTATCTCATAAAAGCCTTAATTTAAAACTACTTAATGGGGTAGATTATATTAAATAAAATCACCCTTTTTCTTAAACCATACTTTTTGGCGAAGAACCAAAAAAAATTAACAAAAAATAGGATATCGTTTCTACCTGTGAAGTTATTGCTATTCCCGAAAAGGTAATTTGTAAAGATGGCAAACCCGTTTTTACAGATGCTAACAAAAAATAACTTTCAAATACATTAGCCACTTTTATAAACACCATAATACTCTAGAATAAGCTTTTTAAACTTGACCAGTTTTTAGATATTAAAAGCATAATTAATATTGCTACTGCCAATGCCAGAGATTTATCTATAGGATCTAAGGTTGCGTGAAAAATATTGTAACTCTAAAACCCCTTAAATCTTATAAGATCACAGGGGGTTACAATTATAATATTGACTAAGGATTAATTATCCTAAAAGCCCTTTTTCTACCAAATATTCAGCAATTTGAACAGTATTTGTTGCCGCCCCTTTTCTAAGGTTATCAGCAACAATCCACATATTTAATGTATTTGGCTGTGATTCATCTCTACGAATACGTCCTACAAAAACTTCATCCTTATTGTGTGCAAAAGCAGGCATAGGGTATGTATTCGTATCTAAATTATCTTGCACTACTACTCCTGGCATTTCACTTAATAATTTTCGCACCTCAATAACATCAAAGTCATTTTCAAACTCTACGTTCACTGATTCTGAATGTCCTCCCGCAGTAGGTATACGAACCGCAGTTGCTGTAACACTAAAAGAATCGTCACCTAAGATTTTTTTAGGCTCCTTTACTAGCTTCATTTCTTCTTTAGTGTATCCATTATCTTGGAATACATCACAATGAGGAATTGCATTACGGTTAATTGGATATAAATATGCCATTTCACCCTCAATCCCTTTTGTTTCGTTTTCTAGCTGCTGAACCGCTTTTACTCCTGTACCAGAAACTGACTGGTATGTAGAAATAATTAAACGCTTCATTTTATATTTTTTATGTAATGGTGCTAATGCCATTACTAACTGAATTGTTGAGCAGTTAGGGTTAGCAATAATTTTATCTTCTGCTGTTAACACATCTCCATTAATTTCTGGAACTACTAATTTTTTAGTAGGATCCATTCTCCAAGCGGAAGAGTTATCAACTACCGTAGTGCCTACTGCAGCAAATTTCGGAGCCCATTCTACTGATGTATCACCTCCTGCTGAAAATAAAGCAACATCTGGTTTCATCTTCACTGCAGTTTCTAATGTTACACAAGCGTACTCCTTACCCTTATAAGTAAGCTTTTTTCCTTCTGATCTCTTAGAGGCAACAGGAATTAGTTCTGTTACAGGAAAATTTCTTTCTGCTAATACTTTCAACATAACGGTACCTACCATCCCGGTAGCACCTACTACAGCTACTTTCATTTTGCTTTTTTTAAATTTCAGGCCAATGCCATCTATTAATTAATTAAAAATATAATCTCCAAAATAGAGAGCGCAAAAATATTACAATTTTTCAACTTAGTATAATATCCCTATCTCTTTAATGAAACTTTATGCTACTTCACCCCCTTACTAACAAGAAAAACTTTCTAAATTAATTGTTTAGGAATAAAAATTTAAGGCTCAAATCAATCAAATCACACCCCTACAACAGGTACAAATAAGAAAAATTAATTATTCTAATACTGCACACATTTAATTGTGTCAAATCATTAAATATTAATAATAAATTAAAGCAATGTATTAATAAATAGAAAGTGTAAGTAACTACAACCAAAACCTACTTATGTCGTATATTTGTATTCTAATTTAGTAAAGAGATGATTAAAGTTTCAGACACAGCAAAAAAGAAGGTCGTTGAGATGATGCAGGACGATGGTTTTAATGCCACTTCCGATTTTGTTCGCGTAGGCGTAAAAAGTGGTGGTTGCTCTGGATTATCTTACGATTTGAAATTTGACAACAAGCAAGAAGACGACGATAAGGTTTTTGAGGATAATGGTGTGCGAATTATCGTTGACAAAAAAAGTTTTCTTTATCTAATAGGCACTACTCTTGAATATTCAGGGGGATTAAATGGTACCGGATTTAAATTTAATAACCCAAACGCAAGTCGTACTTGTGGATGTGGAGAAAGTTTTTCATTATAAAATAGTTTTCAGATACCAGTTGTCGGTCTTCAGTACATACTGTTTTGCCGATAGCAGAAAATTGAAAACTGAAAACTGAAGTAAAATATGAGCAAGTTTACAGAAGATGATTTAAAAAAAGAACTCGAAACTAAGGAATACGAGTACGGGTTTTTTACAGATATCGAGTCGGATACTTTTCCTATTGGATTAAATGAAGATGTGGTTCGCGCAATTTCTGCGAAAAAAAATGAGCCTCAATGGATGACTGACTGGCGCGTAGACGCATTTCGCTTATGGAGCGAAATGGAAGAGCCTGAATGGGCGAATGTTAATTATGACAAACCTGACTTCCAAGCAATAAGTTATTATTCTGCTCCTAAAGCGGTAGACCCTAATAAAAGCTTAGAGGATGTTGATCCTGAGTTACTGGCCACATTTGAAAAATTGGGAATTTCGTTAGATGAGCAAAAAATGCTTAGTGGCGTGGCAATGGATGTAGTTGTGGATTCTATTTCCGTGGCAACAACTTTCAAAAAAACACTAAACGAAAAAGGGATTATATTCTGTTCCATTTCCGAAGCTATTCAAGATCACCCTGAGTTAGTAAAAAAATATATTGGCTCAATAGTTCCACAAACAGACAACTTTTATGCGGCATTAAATTCTGCTGTATTTACAGACGGATCTTTCTGTTACATTCCAAAAGGAGTAAGGTGTCCTATGGAACTTTCTACGTATTTCAGAATTAATCAAGGTGGAACTGGACAATTCGAGCGTACTTTATTAATTGCAGACGAAGGAAGCTACGTAAGTTACCTTGAAGGTTGTACCGCTCCAAGTCGTGATGAAAACCAATTACACGCAGCTGTAGTAGAGTTAATTGCAATGGATGATGCCGAAATTAAATACTCGACTGTACAAAATTGGTTCCCAGGAAGTGCAGAAGGAAAAGGTGGTGTTTTCAATTTTGTAACCAAACGTGGTTTATGTGAGAAAAATGCTAAAATATCCTGGACACAAGTAGAAACAGGCTCTGCTGTGACTTGGAAATATCCTTCTTGTATTTTAAAAGGAGATAACTCTGTTGGAGAGTTTTACTCTATAGCAGTTACCAATAATTACCAGCAAGCAGATACGGGCACCAAAATGGTGCATTTAGGGAAAAACTCTAAGAGTACTATTATTTCTAAAGGTATTTCAGCAGGAAAATCTCAAAATTCGTACCGTGGATTGGTACAAATTAGTCCTCGCGCAGAAAATGCACGAAATTTTTCTCAATGTGATTCGTTATTAATGGGTAACGAATGTGGAGCACATACATTTCCTTACATTGAAGTAAAAAACAAAACCGCTCAAATCGAACACGAAGCAACTACCAGTAAGATTGGTGAAGACCAAATTTTTTACTGTAACCAACGTGGAATTGATACCGAAAAAGCCATTGCACTTATTGTAAATGGTTTTAGCAAGGAGGTTTTAAACAAACTACCTATGGAATTTGCAGTAGAAGCTCAAAAATTACTGGAAATTAGCCTTGAAGGTTCTGTCGGATAAAAAGTAACTATTAACTAACTAAATTTAATTTTTATGAAAAAAATTCTTGTTCTTTTAAGCTTAATAATAACTGTTATTGCTTGTAAAAACGAAGCGTCAAATTTTACAAAAATTGAGGCTGAATATATATACGTAGCTGACGCTGCTGTACTGAAAGGTAAAGACTTTATTTACGGAGTTGTTTTAGACGATAAAGCAAATGAACTTACTGAAAAAGTAAAGCCCATGAAAAAAGATCAGTACGATATGGTTCCTGTAATTATTGAAGGAATTATAAAACCCAATCCATCTAAAGAGGGATGGGAAAAAGTAGTGGAAATAAAAAAAATAGTAAAAATATTACCAGTTAGCACCAAATCAACCGACGAAAAAGTTAAAGTAAATATAGTGCAATAAGCACTTTGTATTAGATATACATTATGTTAGAAATTAAGGATTTGCACGCAAGTGTAGAAGATAAAGAAATTTTAAAAGGATTAAACTTAAAAGTAAATGCTGGAGAAGTTCACGCTATAATGGGGCCTAATGGTGCTGGAAAAAGTACTTTAGCTTCTATTGTCGCCGGAAAAGAAGAGTATGAAGTTACTTCTGGTAACATTCTTTTGGAAGGGGAAGATATTGAAGAATTAGGTGCCGAAGAGCGTGCACATAAAGGAATTTTTCTCTCATTTCAATACCCTGTTGAAATTCCTGGAGTTTCAGTAACAAATTTTATAAAAACAGCTATTAATGAAACACGCAAAGCCCGTGGATTAGAAGATATGCCCGCGCGTGACATGCTTAAAAAAATCAAAGAAAAATCCCAACTGTTGGAAATTGACAGTAAATTCTTATCACGTTCGCTAAACCAAGGTTTTTCTGGAGGAGAAAAAAAACGTAATGAGATTTTCCAAATGGCTATGTCAGAACCAAAAATAGCCATTCTTGATGAAACTGATTCTGGTTTAGATATCGATGCATTACGAATAGTTGCTAACGGTGTAAACAAATTAAAAAGCAAGGACAATGCTATAATTGTTATTACGCACTACCAACGTCTATTAGATTATATTGTACCCGATTTTGTACATGTATTACATGATGGTAAGATTGTAAAAACCGGAGATAAAAATTTAGCCTTAGAATTAGAAGAGAAAGGTTATGATTGGATTAAAGAAGAGTTAAAAGCGTAATTGGTTTTCGGTAGATAGTTTTAAAGCTCTCAGTTGCTAGCAACACTAAAAACTATAAACCGATAACAGCAAACTGAAAACCATAACACCATGGAATTAAAAGAAAAATTAGTCTCTTCGTTTTTAGCCTTTGAAGCTACTGTGGACACTGAAGATCCAATTCACGATATACGTACCGAAGCTATGAAAAGTTTTGAGGCGTATGGGTTTCCCTCAAAGAAATTAGAAGCTTGGAAATACACCTCCTTAAATAGTGTATTAAAACAAGATTTTGCTTTGTTTCCCAAGGAAGAAGTTGCTTTGGACTATAAGGATATAAAGCAATATTTTGTTAACGATTTAGACAGTTATAAAATTGTTTTTATTGATGGCGTTTATTCTTCACACTTATCAAATACCACCCACGAGAAATTTGATGTTTGTTTAATGTCTTCTGCATTAACACAAAATCGATTTAAAGCTGTAATGGATGTGTACTTTAATACTATTGTTAAAGAAGATGGACTTACCGCTTTGAATACCGCTTATGCAAAAGAAGGAGCTTATATTAGTGTTCCTAAAAATACAGCAACGGATAAACCTATTCAGATAGTACATTTTACTACTGGTGTTGGAGACGCTGTAATGCTTCAACCCCGTAATTTAATTGTAGTCGAGGATAATTCCGAAGTAAAAATAATCGAACGTCACCAAAATTTATCTAATAAAAAATCGTTTACTAATTCGGTAACTGAAATTTACACAGGTAAGAACTCCCATGTAGATTATTATAAAATTCAAAACGATACTGCAAACGCAACTTTAGTGGATAACACTTTTGTTGAGCAACGTGACAATTCAGTATGCTCGGTTCATACTTTTGCTTTTGGTGGAGATATTACACGTAATAATTTAAACTTTTACCAAAAAGGTCAAGGAATAGATTCTATTTTAAATGGAGTTACTATTCTTGAAGGAAAAGCACACGTAGATCATAATACCTTGGTGGAGCATTTAGAGCCTAATTGCGAAAGCCATCAAGACTATAAAGGAATTTTTGACGATAGAGCTATAGGGGTTTTCAATGGAAAAATCATTGTAGATCAGATTGCTCAAAAAACAAATGCGTTTCAATCCAATAACAATATTTTATTGAGCGATAAAGCTACTGTAAATTCAAAACCACAATTAGAGATTTTTGCAGACGATGTGAAATGTTCTCATGGCTGTACTATTGGTCAATTAGACGAAAGTGCACTATTTTATATGCGCTCTCGTGGTATTGCCACTAAAGAAGCAAAAGCTTTACTTATGTATGCCTTTGCTAATAACGTATTAGATTCCGTTAAAATACCTCAACTAAAAAATCGAATTAATAAAATTATAGCTAGAAAGCTAGGTGTTAATCTAGGGTTTGATTTGTAGGGTTTGACAATAATAAAACACAAACGTCTAATTTAAAAGTTAGGCGTTTTTTTGTGTCCAAAAAATGTAATTTGTGTCTTTTATTAATAATTAGTTAACTTTAAGATGGAATTCAACCAAATTTTTTTAGAAATACACGAAGAAATTAAAACTACAAAAAATAATGGACAAGTTGCTCAATATATTCCAGAGTTGGCATCTGTTGATGCGTCTAAATTTGGAGTGAGTTTAATAACACTAAAAAAAGCAAAATTCCATTATGGAGATGCTGATGAAAAATTCTCAATTCAAAGTATTGCTAAAGTTTTATCTCTCAGTATGGCCTACAAAATACAAGGCGAAAAACTTTGGAAACGTGTTGGTGTGGAACCCTCGGGTAGTGCTTTTAATTCATTAGTTCAATTGGAATACGAAAAGGGAATGCCTCGAAACCCATTTATAAATGCAGGAGCATTAGTTGTAGCTGATATTTTAGTTTCAGAATTAAATAATCCTAAAAAGGAATTTCTTTCCTTTGTAAATCAATTATGTACAGATGAAGTATTTTTTTCAACAAAAGTAGCTGAATCTGAAAAATCATGCGCTTACACTAATACTGCATTAATCAATCTAATGAAATCTTTTGGAAACATCCATAATGATATTGATGTAGTAATGGATTTTTATTTCTATTTATGTTCAATAGAAATGAATTGTAAACAACTAGCAGAAGCATTTCTATTTTTAACGAATGATGGATTTTGTCCCATTTCTAAAAAACAAGTAGTTTCGGCCGGTAAATCCAAAAGAATTAACTCTATTATGCAACTTTGTGGCTTCTATGATGAAGCTGGAGAATTTGCTTTTAAAGTTGGCTTACCAGGTAAAAGTGGTGTTGGCGGAGGCATAGTGGTTATATGCCCACATCAATTTAGCATGGTAGTATGGAGTCCTAAGTTAAATACCAAAGGAAATTCCTTTTTAGGAACTAAATTTTTAGAAGAATTTACTACAAAAATTGATTATTCGATCTTTTAAAATATACTTCTGAAATTGTTTTTTCACTTTTTACTAACACGCTATTTAAACACAAAGAGTTAACTTTACAAGCTAAGTTAAGTTATACTAATTTATGCTAAATGTAAGTAAAATAAGAAACGATTTCCCTATTTTAAAAAGAGAAGTTAACGGAAAACCATTAGTGTATTTTGACAATGCCGCTACTTCCCAAACCCCACAAATAGTAATTGAAGCCATTGTAGATTATTATTCAAATTACAACGCTAATATCCATCGTGGAGTACATACACTTTCGCAAGAAGCTACGGATGCCTATGAGGTAGCTCGTAAAAAAGTACAAGCACATTTTAATGCTAAGAAAACACACGAAATTATTCTAACAGCAGGGACTACACATTCCATAAATATAGTGGCCACTGGATTTACTTCTTTTTTATCAAAAGGAGACGAAATTATAGTTTCTGCCTTAGAACATCATTCAAATATAGTACCCTGGCAAATGCTTTGTGAACGCACTGGAGCTATTTTAAAGGTAATTCCTATGAATGAAAAAGGATCCCTTTTAATGGATGTTTACGAAGAACTAGTTTCTGAAAAAACCAAGCTAGTTTTTGTAAATCACGTTTCGAATGCGCTAGGAACTGTTAATCCAATTAAATTTATTATAGAAAAAGCACATGCTGTAGGTGCAGCTATTTTAATTGATGGAGCACAAGCAACACCACATATTAAACCAGATGTACAGGCATTAGATGTTGACTTCTATGTAGCTTCAGCTCATAAACTATGTGGCCCTACAGGTGTTGGTGTTTTATACGGAAAAGAAGAGTGGCTGAATAAACTCCCACCATATCAAGGTGGAGGTGAAATGATAGATCAGGTATCTTTCGAAAAAACTACTTATGCAGGTCTTCCGCATAAATTTGAAGCAGGAACCCCAAACATTTGTGGAGGAATTGCTTTTGGTGTAGCCTTAGATTATATGAATAGTGTGGGCTTTGACAATATTGCTTCTTATGAAAAGGAATTGCTGGACTATGCGACTAAGGAATTGAAGACTATCAAAAACTTACGCATATATGGGGAAGCTGACGAAAAGACAGCCGTAATATCCTTTAATATAGCCAATATACATCCATATGATATTGGCTCGATTGTTGACAAATTGGGAGTAGCCGTAAGGACTGGACACCATTGTGCGCAACCAATAATGGATTTTTATAAAATACCTGGTACTGTTAGAGCTTCGTTTGCCTTTTACAATACTAAAGGAGAAATCGATGTTCTTGTTAGCTCTGTTAAACGTGCAGTAATAATGTTGTCTTAAAGCAAAATAAGAATGAGCAAAATAAAAGAAATACAAGAGGAAATTGTTTCCGAATTCGGAATGTTTGATGACTGGATGCAGCGCTACGAATATATGATTGATTTAGGAAAAGATCTTCCGCTGATTGATGCTCAATACAAAACAGATAAAAATATTATAAAAGGCTGCCAAAGTAAAGTATGGGTACATGCAGAACTCAAAAAAGATAAATTAGAATTTACTGCAGATAGTGATGCCATTATTACAAAAGGAATAATAGCTATCCTTATTCGCGCCTTTTCAGGACAACATCCCAAGGATATTATTGATGCTGACACAAACTTTATTGATCAAATTGGCTTAAAGGAACACTTATCTGCTACTCGTGCCAATGGGCTAGTTAGTATGATCAAACAATTAAAAATGTATGCTATTGCTTATCAAACACAATTACAATAAACAAAGCATTTAAAATAAAAGTACTATGAGTAAAGAAATAAATACTACTGAATTAGGCGATAAAGTAGTTGCTGTTGTAAAAACTATTTTTGATCCAGAAATACCTGTAGATATCTACGAGTTAGGATTAATTTACGATGTTTTTGTAAATGAAGATTACGACGTTAAAGTACTAATGACTTTAACTACACCTAATTGCCCTGTAGCAGAAACACTTCCTTTGGAAGTAGAAGAAAAAATCAAATCAATTGACGCTGTAAACGATTGTGAAGTAGAAATTACTTTTGACCCACCTTGGAGCCAAGATTTAATGAGTGAGGAAGCTAAATTGGAATTAGGTATGCTATAAAAACAGTACAAAGCATTAAGTAATTAATACAAAAAATGATTAATACTTTCTACTAATTACATATTACAAAGAAATGGAAATTGTTAACCGCATTGCAAATAGTAATTTAATTACTATTGATCTTGAAGATTGGTATTTAGAAGGAGTACGTACTGTTTTTGATATTTCTGATTGGTTATTTGAAGGATTATTGCTTCGTGAAAAGGAATTTAGAACTTATCTTTCGGAACATGACTGGTCGCAATACCAAGGCCATTTTGTTGCGTTAACCTGTGATACTGATGCTATAATACCTGGCTGGGCATATATGTTGGTTACTACTGCTATTTCGCCCTACGCAAAAAAAGTGGTTTTTGGTGATTTAACCCAATTAGAAACCTCTCTTTATGAATCTCAAATTGCAACAATTTCTACTGAAGACTATGTTGATAAGCCAATAATTATTAAAGGATGTTCCGATAAGCCAGTTCCTCAAAATGCTTACATCACTTTATTGGAAAAACTCCAACCTGTGGCAAAAAGTATTATGTATGGTGAGGCTTGTTCTTCCGTACCACTTTATAAAAAAAGAAAATAATTTTCCCTGCTTTATGTCGATCAGCCAAACACTTAATCGATTTTTTTTACACATATTAATTTAATACATATTTATAGTTTATACTTAACTATCTTTGTTATTGACAAACTATATTAAATTTTTATGAAAAAAATAATTTTTACTACGGCACTATTTGCTTTGTTTTCAGCATCTTATGCTCAAGAAAAAACAGAAGACGAATTAAAAAAAGAATTAAGTACTAAAAAAGCATCCATATCTGCTTTGGAAGGTGAGGCTAAAGCTATTCAAGCAAAAATTAACGCTTTACCTGGATGGAAAAAAGGAGTATTTGGAACACTAGGAGGTAGTATTGGTGGTTTTGACAACTGGTATACTCAAGCAGCTCCGAATAATTCTACTGGTAATATTGGTTTATCCGTTAACGCTTATGCCAACCTTAATAGAGAAAAAGATTTTTGGAGAAATTCCTTAAACTTAAATTTAGGATGGGTTAAGTTTGATAATAAGGATAATAACACTGACAACACCACTTTTCAAGCCGCTACAGATATATTTAACATAAGTTCTTTATATGGGTATAAAGTGAGTAAAACTTTTGCTATATCTACATTAGCAGAATATAGAACTTCTATACTTGAGGGTAATTTTAATGATCCTGGATACTTAGATGTTGGTATTGGAGGAACTTGGACACCAATTCAGGATTTAGTGGTTGTTATACATCCTTTAAACTACAATTTTGTATTTAGTGATGGCGCTTCACAATACGAATCTTCTTTAGGTGCAAAAATAGTAGCTGACTATACTCGTAAAATTGGTAATGTTAATTTTAAATCAAATTTATCCGCATTTTTGAGTTATGAGGATGTTGATTACTCTAATTGGCAATGGACTAATGGGTTGAGCTACCTTCTATGGAAAAAAATTGGAGTTGGACTTGATTTTGGATTAAGAAGCAACAAGCAAGAGGCATTTAATGCAGAGTCTGGTTTAACAACAACTAATGCCGATACTTTTAGCTTAAAGGATGCTGATAATAAATTACAAAGTTTTTGGAACTTAGGATTAAGTTATGCTTTCTAATAATAGTTTTATTTAAAAATTCTTTCTTAGGAAGTGATAAAATAAAAAAGCCTTTCCAAAATTGGAAAGGCTTTTTTGTAAGTTGCATTTTTTTTTGCAAATAATTAATTACTACCTACTTCTGAATCTCAAAATCTTCCATAAATTTTGTAGTGTAGTTCCCTGTTACATAATCTGGATGATCCATTAATTGTCTATGAAAAGGAATTGTTGTTTTAATACCTTCAATTATAAATTCATCTAAAGCACGTTTCATTTTATTAATTGCCTCTTCACGAGTTTGCGCAGTGGTAATTAACTTAGCAATCATAGAATCATAATTAGGAGGAATCGTATACCCACTATAAACGTGTGTATCTATTCGTACTCCATGGCCTCCAGGTGTATGTAAATTTGTTATTTTCCCTGGAGAAGGTCTAAATCCATAAAAAGGATCTTCTGCATTAATACGACACTCTATAGAATGCATTTGAGGAAAATAATTTTTCCCTGAAATCGGTATTCCTGCGGCAACGTTTATTTGCTCACGTATTAAATCGTAGTTAACCACTTCTTCAGTAATTGGGTGCTCTACCTGAATACGTGTATTCATTTCCATGAAATAGAAGTTACGATGCTTGTCCACTAAAAACTCAACCGTTCCTGCTCCTTCATATTTAATATATTCGGCTGCCTTAACAGCTGCTAATCCCATAGCTTCACGAAGTTCGTCTGTCATATACGGAGAAGGTGTTTCTTCCGTTAATTTTTGATGACGCCGTTGTACCGAGCAATCTCTTTCTGATAAGTGACATGCTTTTCCTTTACTATCTCCTATAATTTGGATTTCAATATGGCGAGGTTCTTCAATAAGCTTCTCCATATACATTCCATCATTACCAAAACAAGCTTTCGCTTCTTGTCTGGCGTCGTCCCATGCTTTACGAAGCTCATTTTTGATCCAAACTGCACGCATACCTTTACCACCTCCACCTGCAGTAGCTTTTAGCATTACTGGATAACCAACTTCTTTTGCTAAAATTTCTGTTTCCTCAAAACTTCCTAATATTCCTTCTGAACCAGGTACTGTTGGAACTCCTGCTTCGATCATCGTTGCTTTTGCAGAAGCTTTATCTCCCATACGGTCGATCATCTCTGCACTAGCACCTATAAATTTAATTTCATGCTCTTCACATATCTTCGAAAACTTTGCATTCTCTGACAAAAAGCCATATCCTGGATGGATGGCATCTGCATTAGTAATTTCGGCAGCAGCAATAATATTTGACATTTTCAAATACGATTCATTACTTGGTGGTGGGCCAATACAAACTGCTTCGTCCGCAAATCGCACATGTAAACTTTCTGCATCTGCTGTAGAATATACAGCTACCGTTTTTATACCCATTTCCTTACAGGTACGAATTATACGCAACGCTATTTCACCACGATTGGCTATTAATATTTTTTTAAACATAATTTTTCGTTTCGTAATTATATTTTTAAACAAAATATAATCAAGTTAAACCCAATTATCGAAATTTTACAATTTCTAAAGCGTGGGGCAAAAGTTTTTAAACTTTTAAGATGGGTCTACTAAAAATAATGGTTGATCAAATTCTACAGGTGAAGAATCGTCCACTAGTATCTTTACAACGGTTCCTGATATTTCACTTTCAATTTCATTAAAAAGTTTCATCGCCTCGACTACACAAAGTACACTTCCTTCATTTATTGAATCTCCAATTTCAATAAAATTGGATTTATCTGGAGATGGTCTTCTATAAAATGTCCCAATGATTGGTGACTTGATAGTAAGATACTTTGAATCTTCGCTTGAAACACTTGAAATGACAGCATCTGTTTCAGTAGCCTGAACTGTTTGTGCAACAATAGGTGCATGTGCCACTGGAACAGCACCAGGTAATTGCTGAATGATCGTAGTTTCTTTATCTTCAGAACCTGTTTTTATGGTGATTTTAACATCATCCATTTCTAATTTTACTTCGCTTGCGCCTGACTTAGCTACAAATTTGATTAGATTTTGAATTTCTTTTAAATCCATATTATAAGGGTTGTTAGTTTTAGTTTTTATTATGAATTATATGCCCATTTCAAATAAATGGAACCCCAAGTAAATCCTCCTCCAAAAGAAGCAAATACGAGTGTGTCTCCTTTTTTGAATTTTTTTTCAAAATCGTGAAGCACTAAAGGAATAGTTGCCGAGGTAGTATTCCCGTACTTTTCTATGTTGATTAACACTTTGGCTTCATCTTTTAAACCCATTCTTTTAGCAGTAGCATCAATAATACGCTTATTTGCTTGATGCGCTACTAACCAATCAACATCGTCATTATTTAGTTGGTTACGTTCTATGATATTTTGACAAGCATCCGCCATACTTGAAACCGCATATTTAAATACTGTTTTCCCGTCTTGCTTAATATAATGCTGCTTTTTATCTATCGTTTCATGTGTTGCCGGATTCAATGATCCTCCGGCTTCGATACGCAAAAAATTACGTCCAATCCCGTCACTACGTAAATATTCGTCCTGTAATCCTAAGCCCTCGTCATTAGATTCAAATAATGCGCCCGCAGCTCCATCTCCAAAAATAATACAAGTGGTACGATCTGTATAATCTACTATTGAAGACATTTTATCTGCTCCAATAACTATTACTTTTTTATATCTACCAGATTGAATATAACTAGCTGCTGTAGACATTCCATAAAGAAAGCTAGAACATGCGGCTGCTAAATCGTACCCAAAGGCGTTGATTGCTCCAATCTCAGACGCTACATAAGCTGCGGTAGCAGCTACTGACATGTCAGGAGTAGCCGTAGCTACAATAACCATATCAATTTCTTTAGGATCTAATTGGCGCTTTGCAATAATATCTTCTGCAGCTTTTATAGCCATATAAGAAGTCCCTTTGGTAGGATCTTTCAGAATACGTCTTTCTTTAATACCAGTTCGAGAGGTAATCCAATCGTCGTTTGTATCTACTAAACCCTCTAATTCTTGATTAGTTAGTTTATAGTCGGGCAAATATGCTCCAATAGCTGTAATTGCAGCCGTAATTTTACTCATACCTATTGGTTAAATATTTACTCTAGAGCAAAAATGCTTCAAAATGAAGCAAAATGAGCTATTTTAAGTAAATTTTATGCAAATTAAGTTGATTTCAACACATATTCAAAAAAAAACAAAAAAAACGTCCAAGTTTGGACGTTTTTTCAATATAATGTTATGCATACTTAGCAAATAAACCAAGCACCATATATTTTACTCTGAAATAACAGGAAATGCTATTTATTGAGTATACGTTTATCACAAAAACTATGCTTCTGCTACTTCTACTGAATTATCTATTAATATATTACCACGGTAATATAGTTTACCCTCACTCCAGTGTGCTCTATGATATAAGTGAGCTTCTCCTGTAACAGCATCAGTTCCAATTTGAGGTGCTACTGCTTTATAATGTGTTCTTCTCTTATCTCTTCTGGTTTTCGAGATTTTTCTCTTAGGATGTGCCATAACTAACTTTATTTATCTTTAAGTAGATTCTTTAATTTATTCCACCGAGGATCAATTTCATCCTCTTCTTTAATACTTTCTTCTTTTTGTTTAGGAGCTAACGATTCTAAACGATCTAAAATATCAGACTCTAATGTTCCGTCTTCAATTCCAGGATGTACTTTTTTGGAGGGCACTGCTAACACGATACATTCATATATATATTGTGCTATATTAATTTCGTACTCTCCATGAGTAATTGTTAATAATTCTTCATTTTCGTCATTGTAATCATCTCCAAACTTAACTACCAAATATAAGTCATTACTTATTGGCAAATCAAAAGCTTCCATTGTTACATCACAATCTACATTCACGCTTCCTTCTGCCTTAAAAGCCAGCTCAAAATGAGTTCCTTTTTTATCAAAGTCAAAAATCACATTAATATCAGAGCTATTAAACTCTTCAAAATCAAATAACTCTAAAAAATCATTGCTGATCTCATATTTAAATTGATGTTTCCCAAGTTTTAAACCAACAAAAGGAATTGTATATTCTTTCAACGCTTTCATACACCAAATCAATTTGACGCCGACAAAGGCGGGTGCAAAGATAATTATTTTTTTGAAGTAATTATTTAATTACTAACATTTTTTTGTTAATAAACCTTATACTTCTTGTGATCTTTTTTTAATCAGCTTTTTTAGAGGGTTTTTATTAATTTCAGCATGCAATTTTCTATTCTTATAAATACTAATACCTCTAAAAACAGCTTCTGAAAAAGAGTTTGAGTCTGCGATTCCTTGTCCCGCAATCTCAAAAGCAGTTCCATGATCTGGCGAAGTACGTACTCTATTAAGTCCTGCTGTAAAATTTACTCCTTGCCCAAAAGCTAATGTTTTGAAGGGAATTAACCCTTGATCATGATAAGTAGCTACAACAGCATCAAACTGCTTGTAGTTATTAGATCCAAAAAAACTGTCTGCTGCGTATGGTCCGTAAACCAACTTACCTGCAATTTTTATTTTTTCTAATGTAGGTCTCAATACATCATCATCCTCTTTACCAATAACTCCATTATCTCCTGTATGTGGATTGATTCCCAAAACTGCAATTTTTGGTTTTACTATTCCAAAATCTTTGATTAAGGAAGTATGTATTGTACTTATTTTTTGGCTAATTACACCAGGTGTTAAGTGTTTCACTACGTCTGTTAACGCTACGTGATCTGTTAATAACCCTACTTTTAAATCGTCGGTAACCATAAACATTAAACTATCCCCTTCTAATTCCTGATTTAAATAGTCGGTATGTCCTGGGAATTTAAATGTATCTGATTGAATTGCTGTTTTATGAATTGGAGCTGTTACCAAAATATCAATAGTTTCTTCTTTTAGCGCAAATGTAGCGGCTTCCAAAGATTTTATTGCATACTCCCCAATCGTTGCATCTTCTTTTCCGTATTCAATCTGAACGCTTTCTTCCCAAACATTTATTACATTCAATTTCCCATCGATAATTTTTTCTAAGGAACTGATTGGCTGAATTAGGGTTTTGAGCTTTAATTGTTTTTTAAAGAAATTTACTAATCTTGAATTGGCAAAAACAACAGGAGTACAAAAATCAAACATTCGATTGTCTTCAAAAGTTTTCAAAATTACTTCTGGACCTATACCATTAAGGTCTCCTATGGAAATTCCTACGCGTATTATAGATTCTTTACTCATTATTCTATGTTAATGTGTCGATATTTGTGCCTTCAAAAATGTAATTTTGTTGACACATCGATTGAATTACAAATTTAACTAATTAATAACGCTTATGTTTACGGGAATTGTAGAAATTTTTGGAAAGGTGGTCTCCTTAGATTCAGAAAGGGACAATTTACACCTTACAATTCAGTCCAATTTTACCAATGAACTAAAAATTGATCAAAGTGTTGCTCATAATGGTGTTTGCCTTACAGTTGTAAAAATAAAAGATGACACATATACTGTTACTGCTATTAAAGAGACTTTAGAAAAAACGAGTCTTCGCACATTAAAGGTTAATGATCTTATTAATTTAGAACGTGGTATGAAGGTTGGGGATCGACTTGATGGCCATATTGTCCAAGGACATGTAGACCAAACTGCTACTTGTAAATCAATTACTGAAACGAAAGGAAGTTGGGAATTTACATTTGAATATGACCCTAAACTAAATAATATTACTATTGAAAAAGGATCGATTACTGTAAATGGTGTTAGCCTTACTGTTGTGAATTCTAAGCGCAACACGTTTAGTGTTTGTATTATTCCTTATACTTATGAGCATACTAATTTTAAACTTTTTAAGGTTGGCACTTTAATAAATTTAGAATTTGATGTAATTGGAAAATATGTTTCCCGATTAACGGAACTTGGGTTAAAATAATAGTATTGTATAAATTTCCAATATGATCATATCTATTAATATACCTTATTAATCAGCTCCGTGCTTGCCCAGAATGAGTCCTAAATTTTACTATTCACCAATCTAAACTTAATTTGGGGTTAACTAACTTGTAGAGCAACTTATGTGATACTGGTATACATCATCATAACAAGATTTTTCAATTTGAAATTATTCTAAATTAGTAACTCATGTTACGCAAACAATTTTCTAGAAAGGATGGCTATGCTACTTTAGGTGTTGATAAGTTTTTAAGTTCATTATAAGCAGCTTGTTGGGCTGCTAAATAAATTTGTGT